>Ga0126342_10008754_pt1 | contig 18131 bp, 19 predicted proteins | sample Cyp1metagenome_FD_92528 | JGI IMG/M metagenome (GOLD analysis project Ga0126342, IMG submission 92528) | Coral microbial communities from Lord Howe Island, Old Settlement Bay, Australia - Cyphastrea 1 metagenome | ecosystem: Host-associated > Invertebrates > Cnidaria > Coral ... | reverse complement strand
TTGCCATTGAAAAGATTCACTAAGAGTCAAGTCCACTACTTCTGCCTCAGCGGTCTTAGCATCTGCAACTTGGAAGTAAAATCTCCTGAGAAGACGAAGTCGTTGAGACCAGAGGGCAAAGTGTTGCTGAGCGTTTGTCTTCAGGTGCTGATAGTCCATGCTGCGAGACTCTGCGAGACACATTGGCGTAGACCGCAAGGCCATAGCAGTATATACTGTAGGATAATCCTTCCCATTGACTAATATTTTTCAAGATGGTTAAAACCACCAACCAGTAATGATGTGTTTACTAGGTTACGATCCATCAATCCATCGATCTGCTTGACGGAACCGTCAGGTGGTTCTCTTCAACGTACCGCCTGGAGGACGACCAAGGCAAGGCGGCACGGCGCGATTAATATGAGGGGATCAAGGCACTCCATTCATCGATGAATATGGATTAATGGATGATTCGTAATCCTCATATTAGTAGACGAATCATGGATATACAACCAACAATAAACTGGTTAATCATTGTGGTCAATAATGGTCAATAATTTGATTACCCCCTGGTTATGACTAACATAGCCATGGAAGCCATGGCCCATGGAAATAGTGGATTTTCCCATTAATAGCATGGTGATTTTCAATATTAGTAATGATTAGTAATGGTAGATTAATTGATTAGTATATCCCAATATTGTCATCGATGGATATGGATGATTAGTAATCGATCAATATGGATTACCCTCTGGTTATGACTAACATAGCTATGGAAGCCATGGCCCATAGAAATAGTGGATTTACCCATTAAAAATGGGGATTTTCCATAGCTATGTTAAATTACCAGAGGGTAATGGATGATTAGTAATCCCAAAAAATTGTAGATGAATGGATAGTTGCAGATTAAATCACAGTATTAATGCATGATTGGTAATTGCTAAAGTGGAACATCACCCATTGCGAAAATGGGAGTAGACTGTAGACATCCCCGAACATGATGGGAGTGGAAAACTTGGATTACATATTTCTTTCAGGCCATGGCTCAGGATCCGATTGAGGACGGAGGTACCGATTGCATAGAAAAAAGGTCTAAATTTCAGGGGATATCCGGGATATCCCCACAATTCATATGGCCAAAAATATGGTACAGTACCCGTACCTCCATTTTAGTATCCTGGAGATCTCCCATTGATGCGGTTTATCCGAAAATGGGGGAGAAATTTCTTTCCGACGCCGAAAAGTGTTGCCCAGACATTAACGTGCTGAGAATGTCGTGCTGTCGAATATACGTATATGCAGTGTTTTCCAGTTTAGGATTCAAAGTTTTCAGAGCCTAGGTTTTAGGGTTTGGGGTTTTAGGGTTTGGGATGGTTTAGGGTTTTAGGGTTTAGGCTTCGTCGTCTGGGAAATCTCAAAACTTCCGGGCGCCTGGCCGAGACAACCCCATGAGATGCCGAGAGCTGTATCGTGGCATGGGCCCAGATGGATCTGCCAGGCATTGCAACTGCGTGGCTCTGATCGTGAACGTGGCTGGCACCAAGAAAATGCAGGCAGAAATGGCGGCACTGAGATTGTTGGCAATTGAAGATCATAGATATTGAAGATCATAGATATTGAAGATGTAATCTGCACTAAGAAAATTCAGAGTCATAAAACCTGATATTGTTGAAGAGCTTTGTTGTTTTCTTTTCAATGACTCTGAAATGTGTATACGCCAGGATTATGGATTTGACTCCTATTCAAGACCCATGCAACAGACTGGAAATCAAATGGTTGACACGATTTTTGACGAAAGCAACTGGATAATATGGATGAAGCCGAAAGTAGGGAAAGGGCCTCAGTTACCCACATGTTTCAACAAAATGGACCGATTCGACATGTGGATTTCAAATGATTTCGATTCAGTTCTTCATTTTTGGACATAACACAGCAGTTTTTGGGACTTGGATGTGAATCCAAGTTTGCAAGTAGCCAACAATGATATCAAATAACTAATAACTATAATCAGTAGATCCAATATACTGCAATACAATCAGTAGATCCCAATATATCCAATAAATATTCCAAATATCCTAAAATCACCATATCAATACCACATTTTGACCACACCATTTAGATCGAGTACATGGAGATTTACCACGTCAGCAAGCCATCTGCACGGATCCATGTGAGCTGTGGCTGCTAAACCCCTGTTGATTGATGATTAGTTTGGGGATTACACTGACCAACATAAATGAATATATATATACATACATACATATATATATAATATATATATATATATGTATATGTATATATGTATATATGTATATATGTATCTATGTATGTATATATATATACATATATATATATATATGTATATATGTATCTATGTATGTATATTATATATATACACATACATATATATATATATGTATTTATTTATTTATTTATTTATTTATTTATTTATAGGGATTATAGTAGCATAGGGAAAATCCTCCCCAACCATACTGAAACGACAGGTCCTGCGCCCCACGCTGCAGCGCTGCATCACCAGCACTGGCTTTGATCCGACGCCCTTGTTCAACGCCGCCGGGCAGTGCCTCAGATATCAGAATACGCTACGGTTCATATTTCTGGTAGTTTAAATCTTGTGTATCTATATATGGTATATATTGTATATATATATGTGGTATATGGTATATATGGATTATGATATGATATATGTATCTATCTATTTAATGATATGGTTTATATGGCTCAGAAATGGCGATGTATATAGACGTGTATAAATATGGGATAAGTCTGGACTGTATTTCTGGAATAATGGGATCTACTGGGTGTGTGAGACTATGCTGAGTTCATCCAGATGGACTCTCCATTGGGAGATGACATGTGGAGTACGTTTAGCCACAAAAGAGAAGGTTGTCTACTCCGTTCATAATGTGGCTTGGACACAATTCTATTTTTGACAAAACGTCCTATGTCCATAGTTTATTCAAATGACTCTTTTGCTTCAATAGCAGACTCGGCAATTTTTTTTGGTTTCAAAACATGGATTTCCACTTGGTACAAGCAGCGGTGTCGTTAGTGGTGATTCCTGGATGGCCGTCCGCTGGAGAAGAACACTGCTAGAACGTAAAAGGCATCATGATGAGCATCCAAGTACACAGAAAAAGTTATATCATGTACCATATATACCAATATATACATACATACATACATACATACGTACGTACGTACGTACGTACATCCATCCATCCATCCATCCATCCATCCATCCATGCATACATACATACATACATACATACATACATACATATATCAATATATATATATATGTATATATGTATATATACCACGGATGATCCAAGTACATGATAAAAGTTGGTTTTTGCTTCATTTTCAACGGAATGTGAAACAGTCACCGGAGAAAAGCTGAAATCATGTGACAATTCTGTGACTTTGGATCACATGAAAGGAGGAGTCGGAGGTCATATTCCGCCTTAACCTTGCCTTAACAACCCAGCTTTAGTACCTATGCAGGTCGGTCCCCCAATGGAGGTCATGTGTTCCATCTTTTGGGGGTTGTTTGTTTGGGGTTTAAGCAGTTGTCCCCAAAATTCTATTTTTTTTGAAATAGGGAAAAGGATGATTAAGCAATGGATGAAAAGGGGTATCCCATTCATGGACAAAGCCATTGATTCCCAAAATCGGATGGTAAATCTGCAGATTTCATCCCTACCTGGGGACCATGAATAACTGGTTGGTGCTTTCAACCCTTCTTTAGAGAATATCAACAGCCAAAATAAACATATCATGAAATGTAGCAATCCCAAGTGATCCAAGTGACAAAAAAAACATTATTTTGTCGACTTTCAAGCCATCAGAAGCCATACCCAGCGATCTTGCCGGGGCCTGGAGTGCCAAGGCTAAACTTGTGGTTTGCAGCGCAGAAATACCCGGGAACATTGGCACCTTGGCAATTTCCTTTCTGGGGAGTTTTTTGAGGTAGAAACATCTGATTTTTCATGAAAACAGATTGTGGTAGAGACTTTCTTCCTTTTCTGAAAGAAAGGGCACCACAAATTTTCCACTTCAACAGCTGGTTTTGGCGACGGTCCGAAGGAAGAAGCTAGAATATGGAAGAGCATGCCTCAAGTGCGACAGGTGTCGATGGCTTGGGTGGCAAATGAGTCGGGCTGGGGATCTCTTTGACCCTGGGAGGGGATTCCATACTGGTTAGGTCATGAGAAAAAAGAGCTACGTCGCATTGAAACCATACGTTTCTACGCTAAGAATGGCATGTCTTCCAAGAAAAAGAGGATCCTTTTGCAGGTCACAATTTGTCACATAGCCGGTGGTTTTGCAAGTGGAACCAACCCTTAAATTTCATGGATCATTGGACTATCATGGACACATTTTGATGGGTTGAGATAGAACATAGCTGGGTTAACAAGAATTATCAGGTAGGTTTCAAACAGCAAACTGTTTGGCGGAACCGCGTTGACATTCGTGGATCCCCTGCCAATATGATAAAAGTTCCTCTCCATCCCTAGAAGTATTGTGATTTGCCCGGCAGTTGCCCGGACAAGTTGAATCTCCAATTTTGGCAGGATAAGTCATCATGATCATTGCTTCAATCGCCTTTTTTCGCCTCATTCTCCGTTGACATTTCCATCAAGTTGATCTTCCATTTTGTTGAAAGAAGTCACTCTTTTTTTTTCCGCATTGATATTATTTCATATATATTTCATATATATATATATTTCATATATTCATATTTCATATATATATATATTTCATCTTCACCATGTATTTACCACGTGTTTTGCCACGTTTTCTCCACATTTTTCGCCACCGGGTTTCCGTAACGGATCCGTCTTGCGCGGGCGGCCACTGGCCAGCGAGGCCTTCCAGCAGTTGGCCAAGCACGAGCCGCCGCTGCAGTGCGAAAGCTTTGAGGTTCACGGGTGCCTTGGGAGCAGATTTGTCGGTGACTGTCAGATTAATGGTTACCATTAATGGTTACCATTAATGGTTACCATTAATGGTTACCATTAATGGTTACCATTAGTTAATTAATGTATACTAATGTTAATGGTAACTTCATAGTTTATCTGACTCATCTGCTGAACAATTAATATAGTGAATTGTTGTGAATATGAGTCATATTAATAGTGGTAACCATTAACAATGGACTAATTAATATGACTAATATTCACTGATTCACTATATTAAATGAAGCAGATGAAATAAATCATATAGTAATAGTCACTACTAGTGTGATTATGGTAACTATTCAGGTTATATTATCCTATGAATATGTGGTTATATCATTAATTGTTATCTCCATATATTTCCTTCAGTGATAACTATTATGTCATTATTGTCATTATAGGATACTATGTCATTAACTATGAGTATTGTATGAAAATTATTCGTATAGGGACTGATGTCAGATTATCGTGAGATTGTATCCGAAATTGTGACTCATAGTGACTTTTAGTGATTTATATACCTGACATAAGTCACTGATTGTATTGTCACTATATTTTTATGTATACCGATAGTCTTTCTGTGACTTTTTCTGTGGCTTTTTTAGTGTTGATCTGTCCGAAATTGGCAGATTTATAGTGACACTAATATTGATAGTGACTCATAGTGACCTCATAGTGTTATCTGTTATATATATATATATATATTAGTTACTATTGGTGTCAATACATATTAGTGTTATAATAATTGTGATCACTAATCAGTATAATGACTGATAGTGACTGATAGTGACTGATAGTGACTGATAGTGACTGATAGTGACTGATAGTGACCTATAGGTCAGAAATTGGCAGATTTAAGGGATCAAAATCCCATTTGGTTGGCATTTTTTTTGTGAATTTCCTGCAAGCCTAACTTGCTTCAAAACCCCAAATGTACGTATAATTGTATATAAAACATAATTGGTAAACATTGCTGTGTCAACATGTGTCACCTGTGTTCAGCCCAACAAAAAGTCATACAAGTCATCCCCAACCCTCAAGGAACTTGCTGAAGGGCCAGCAAGATGGCCGCATGGTCTTCGAGATGGTCTTAGAGTCCCTTGGAAGAGAGAAATGGGGCCATTCCGGCCCTTGGCTCCAGCTGGAACTGGGAGTTTTCGGGCACCAAAAACACGACCACAAAAAAAATCTCGGATGGAGAATTGGGGCCCAACATTGAGGATCACTCATCATTTCCCGGCCTGGTTATGACTAACATAGCCATGGTTAAGTCATGGCCCATAGAAATAGATGGTTTACCTATCAAAAATGGTGGATCTTTCCATGGCTATGTTAAATGACCAGATGGTATTTTTACTAATAAATGTGATCATTTTAGTATCTTAAGTATATACCATTTATTAATACCTAATGTGCATATTGATAAATGTGATCATTATACTAATCATTGTATACTAAGTATATACCATTGGCAGTCCCCTTTTTTTGGGGATCCCGGGAGTCAGTCGGAGTCGGCATCCCTGAGGCCCAACGGTGGCATCATGTTCAGATCTTGGAACGATGACAACTCGCCCAACTGCCACTGGTTTTTGTACCGCTCTATACGCAACGGGCTGTATGGGGATGGGTCTATTTATTGAAGACTCAGGGGATTACAGATGTTCCAGTCTATTTGAGTCTACCCTCTGGTAATTTGTCAAAATAGCTATTGAAAATGGAACATAGAAATAGTGGATTTTCCCATTAAACATGGTGATTCTCCATAGTTATGTTAGTTTACCAGAGGGTATTTCTAGTTTAAAAAAAGGGATTGGTAAATGTCCTAATTTTTCCACATCACCCAACTCTTGGGGATATCATCACCAACAAATACGGCTGAAAGTGATGTGAAACAAATCCCCAAAGCAGGACATTTACCAACGCCTGATTAAGATGTATTGAGCATCCATTTTTTAGGGATCAATTTTGACCAAAAGCCATATCTTCTACCAGGCTCAAGCGGTTGGCTGACGCTACAGGTGAGATGAAGAGTGCTCCCGGACGGGTGGAATGGATGAAGGCCCTGCTGCCGGGAAATCCCTGGTTTACATGGATTGTCTTAGCGGGAAAATCACGGGAAAATCCCTAAAAAAGAGGTTTGTTCATGGGAAAATCATGACGAAGTGTATCTTTTCTCCGTTTTGAGAGGGAAAATCATCTGAAGATTTTGTTCTTTCATTGCCTGGTGAGATTAGTAGCAGGTGTCAAGAGATATGCTTTGGAAAGGGGCTGGTGACTGGCCGCGGTATCAAGCAATCCTCACTAAGGCATTGGCATAGTCATAGGATTCTTATTCAACGTATCTTGGAGAAGCAATATGACAAACCAATACTATGGATTCCAGATTTTGGAGAATTATAACCATCATGGTATTACAATATGACAAACCAATACTATGAACGTTGAATACTCCAAAACCGTCATTTTTTATTTTGGTCAAACCAGATCACAATTTGATCCGCCATGGATTCCCAGAGCTCAATCGACAGACGAAGACATTCGGATGACCTTTTTAACGGCAAGGGAACTTGCCTTGCCCGGCCCGACATTACCATCAGTCGTCAACATTCCTAGGTATATGTTATAGCAATTTCTCAAAAAAAAGCATATTCATATCCATTCATCTACAAAGGTTGGTGGTAAATGAAGCCTTTTCTATCCTTTTCTGTTTTTTTTGGGGGTTACCAGCATCCACCAGCCATCAACCATCAACTATCACCCAGTTGTGGGCCGGAGCCGTGCAGGTCTTTTATAACCATCAGATCGTTTTCGAAGCTCAGAACAAACCGATCTCCTGATCTCCGCACAGCCCCTCGGAGATGGGGCAAATCCCAGTGGGTTACCCTCTGGTAAACTAACAGTTTGCTATGGAAAATCACTATTTTTTATGGGAAAATCCACTATTTCTATGGTCCATTTTCAATAGCTATGTTTGACATAACCAGAGGGTACCCAGTTAGAAGGGTAGGGTTGGTCCAGTTCTGGGGTTTCCTGAGCCACTGGGATGTGCGGATATGCCAGCACTGAGGCCTAGGCTACTAGGGCGCGCGCCCGAGAAGCTATCCACTGAAGGATAGCTACTCCCGTTGCCTGAGGGGTCTCAACCCAACAGTCCCAACGGTTCATTAAGACCTTTGTAATCCAAATAGGTTGATGTTTGGGATGTTAATCCATGGATAATGGTTAATGGATTCATGGATAATGGATGGGATGTTATAACTGTTATGATGTCATATGCTCGAAGTCCAACGACTGTACCTTTCTGCTTACCTTCTTTGCGATTGACCAAGTTAGCCTCCTACAACCGCCTGTTAGAATCTAGAAGTCATGGAAGTAGAAGTGTAACGAAGTGTACGACGCCTTACAAAAGGTGGCACATCATGATAAATCACGGAATGCTTCATCCTTGTATTTACAGAGGTAGCACCATGTGTTTGCACAGTTTAACACATAGTTTTTCAACACATAGTTTTTCAACAGTTGCAGAGGATGTTGGGTTGATTCCCTTCATTTTTCTTGGTATGGCATGAAGCCATAACCTGGTTCACGGTCCCAGGGACCACCAGGCACCAAATAGTCTGCCATTTTTCCTTTTAACGTGCTTCCAGGGGGGGCACTCTTCGAGTCTCACCACAGCAACAGTGTTGACAGCAGCAAAGTGAGATAAGAATTGCTATTGATCATGGGGAGATCATGGAAAATCATGGGTTGTTGCTATTTATCACTGGAATCCACGAGTTTCTTTGGGACAAACAATGGTCAACCAGTTGGGGACAAACGATGATAGATGCTGGTTTTTTCCTTCACTCAATGGGGACTTCACCGGCATCCAGATTGTTTGGGATCCATAATGATGAGAGGGATTCATTATAACAACTATAACTGGTTGGTGGTTTGGAACATGAATTTGATGACTTTCCATATATTGGGAATAATCATCCCAACTGACTTTCGCATATTTTTCAGAGGGGTTGAAACCACCAACCAGATAATGTTGTTTGATACTCACAATATAATCATAATAGAATCTATATTACTCATAATATTGTTTGGGCTTATAATCCATGACGACTGGAAAGGGTTGAGGTGGCTTGAAACTACCAATCAGCTGGATCAACGTCAATTCGCTCCCCCTGTGGCACATTAAACACCTATATCCCCATGGTCAAATCACCATTGTTGATGGTTAAATCATGATGAACTTCGAGTCGGTGAATTCGATGGTGGATTTCCCCACTTTTTGATGGTCCAAAATCAGGAGATTTTTCATGGTAAATCCCAAGTGTTTGATGACTTTGTGAGGATTTTGATGGTGAAAAAGTTTTGAGGATCATGTGTTGTGAGGATTTTGTGAGGTACCAACAAGTGTTTGATGGTGAACTGTACCATTTTTTTGTTCCTAAAAGTCCCTCACTGCACTGCCGCCGGACTTTTTCTCAGGTCTGCCGGGCAGTGGTCCAGGCTGGAAAAAACGGCTGCAGGTCGGGCACAGTGATGATCTTGGCCTTTCTGAATGGTCCTTTCAAGGCTGGCGAATGGTGATGTGTTTGAAATGTTCAGTTGTGAACAAACATGGAGAAACATGATCAATTTATGATGATAATAGGGGGGATAGTGGATAATAAAGACAGCTTGTCCTTTCAGTGGGCTTCACCTTTCTTTTTAAAAAAATCTTCCAACGCTTTTTTAAATCACCAAAACCACTGGGGTGCGCAGGTCACTTTTCTGGGAGAGCCAGCGGGCTTTCACGGAGCCCGGGACACCCGGGGAAACCCCCGGGTTTCACCCGGAAACTCGGGACGGGGCCGCCGCAACGGGTTTCCTCAATGGCAATGGGAAAAGTCCATTTTTGAGATGGGAAACTCATCCACGAATGGTGATTTCTTGGGGTTTAATGGGACTTGATTTTTTTGGTGATTTATTGGGGATTTTCCATTGGGGGATTCTCCATTACCAGATCAAATTATCACAAGATATCCAAAGAATGGAATCCCACATAGTGCAAAACAATGGAATCATTGATACTTCTTTTGGCAAGGAGATTTAACTTGTCCTCCAAGTTACAGGACTTTTTTATGGTGTGACTGGCAATTCCAAGGTGGTTCCGATTCGAAAAGTCCTCCGATCTTCCGATTCGGATCCTGCCGAGGTTCAAGTGACCGCCGCGGATCAAGAGAACGTCGGGATCTCAACATCTGCAGCGAGTGTTGTTGGATTTCTGCAGCCTATGGATGACTATGGGGGTCATGTGGTTGATAACCTGGCAATGATGTTTCCTATGTTTCTATTGTGGTAGGTCCTTGAAACAAATCTGGGCTCCGTGATGAACTGGGGGATTTCCCACCACGTTGCCCAACAGTGCTGAGACTTTCCATGTGCTCAGCTTTGATGTGTTACCTGCCAGCCTCTGAGAATGTAACAGGGCCGGAAAATCCTCATGTTTAATAGTCAAATCTCTAAGAGGGCGCGGGGATATTCCATCTTAGAGAGCCAAAGTTGTTTTGTCCGGTCGTTCGGACAATGCCAGGCAATTGAAATCACCGGTCAGTCATTGTGGCTCACAAAGCTTTGAAGACAAGGTCATGCACTGCACGGATTGGGACCCAATCTGCAGCCGCCGCAACCTTTTCTGCGGGGAAGAGGGAAAGCACATGGAGCAGATGCCACGGGGATGGGTGGTTCAACCAACAGCAACCAATGTTACCCGGCCTGGTAAACATAGAAAAAGCTACTGAAGCCATGGTCATTGAAATCGTTGATTTACCCAGCTATAACATGGTGGATCTTTCCAGTTCGTTATGTAAACGCCCGTTTACCAGGCCGGGTAAATGTTGAACTATCATATCACATCATATTATATCCTAATCCTATGAAGCCTATGACATTCACCAACCAATGCTATTGGGTTGAGCCCCCCCTTTTTTCAACAATCCTTTGCTTGGCTCACCGACATCGCGGGGTGATTTTTTTGGCGCTGAAAAACCATGGAAGACTGGGCAGTGCAGTGCGGGAGCCAAGAATGCGCAGTCCGGAAAGCGACAGGGTGCGAGGACAGTGAGAAGTCTTCCAGGTGCAGTATTTGTTGGTTAGTAACTATGGAAAATCACCATTTTTCATGGGTAAATCCACGAACTAAATCACCATTTTCAATAGCTGTTGTAGTATTTGTTGGTTACCATCTGGTTATTTGTTACATAGCCAACCATTTTTAAGAACGGCAAACCATCTATAAATCTATTAGGGCCAGGGCTTAACCATGGCGAACTGTAACAGTCATAACCAGGCCGGGTAATATTCTTATTGCTCAGGCTGCTCGTCTGCAGGTATGAAGATGATCCAGCGTTGCGCGAATCGCCGGTGGGGAGCCCACCATGGGGAACTGCGTGCTTTGCGATCCGAAAACCTGGTGAACTGTGATATGTCGATGTGGGCAGCAAATGGGGGGGACATATTTACCCTCTGGTAATGACTGTTACATAGCTATTGAAAATGGACCATTTATAGTGGATTTACCCACTGAAAATGGTGATTTTCTATAGTTATGTTAGTTTACCAGAGGGTATGACAGTTATCACCTGATATTTAGCAGCGATAACTGTGATATGGGAAGGCTTCTAGTTATCACCTGACATTTCTCTGGTCACCATGTCCCATATCCTCAGAATCTCATAGATACCCTCTGGTAATGACTGTTACAGTTTGCTATTGAAAATGGCCATTGAAATAGTTGATTTACCCATGAAAAAGGGTGGATCTTTCCACAGTTATGCTAGCCCGTTTACCAGGCCGGGTAAATGTGGAAATATGACATCACATCATATGATATCCTAATCCTATGAAGCCCATGAATATTAGGATGGTGAAAGATCCATATTATATCCATATTATATCCCTATTACATTCATATTACCAGGATATTATATCCCTATTACATTCCTTTACCAGCTCCACTGAAAGGGATGGTGAAGACCTGCGAAGACCGTCGCACCGAGGCTCAGAAGGAGGTGGCGCAGCACAACGAGTGGCGCAGGACGGGGGATGAGGAGGTGATAGGAGGTGAGCAACTGACATTAATGGGGGTGTTCAGCCGGTAAAATCTGGTACGTTTTTTTTTTTTCAGGTATATTTTTCCTTCTGAATCTAAGTAAGCAATGATGGAAATGGAAAAATGATGGAAATGGAGGTTTCACCATGTTCAACAATTTCAACCACCAGAAATCGGGATGTTTTCTCTGCCGGATTTTCATCTTTTTCACCAAACTCAGGGATCCTTGGCCTTGTTGGACATGACATGAGTAAGCAAAACCAGGATCAATCCCAAGATCACTTGGAGAAATAACATCATCAAGAACCTGCCATCAATTTTTTGGGATGGAACTCACATTCTGTTGGTCTGATCCACTGCCAGGGATGGGCTTCAAGTGACCAAGGGCAATACCACAAAGTTTGCCGAGGTGCGTGGCCAGGGGCGCTGGGGCCCGGTCATGGACAGGGGGGTGATATGTCCATCATTGGGGATGTTGCCATCTTTTACCTGGACAAATTGGCAGATTGGAGGTTTCACTCATAGATGTCCCAAATTCCCATTGGTTGGTTGGTTAATAGAGGGGTTTTGTTTATCCCTTTAACAATAGGTAAATGATTTATTAATGATGATAGATGGGATTAACCAGCTCCCGGCCCAAACCTATTTTTACCAAAAGGACATTATTGGTTTCACTCACCGAAGGATCGGATTTTCTGGTTTTCTGATGAATTCTGCGGATTTTAGAAACGTGGATGTCCAAACCATTAGGGAGGAAGAAATCATTGATGCACAGAAATGCAGATACCCTCTGGTAAACTAACAGTTTGCTATTGAACATGGTGATTTAGTTCGTGGATTTACCCATTAAAAATGGTGGATCTTTCCATGGTTATGTTAGTTTACCAGAGGGTACATGATGTTTTATACCCTCTGGAAATCAAACATGACAATTGAACACCCCAAAACAAATGGAGGTTTACAGCTGGGAAAGGCATCGGACTAAATGGTGGATTTTCCAGCAAGCCTTGTTTGATTATCGGAGAGTAGTATATGGGAAATCCATATCATATTCTTGGTTATATCATTCTATGCCCGTTGCATCTCTTTGTTCCCATCCATCATCATTCTTTTCCCCACTCAAATTGCCATTTTTGGGATGTGCCCGTTTTAGGCAAACCACAATTATTCGGCAAATATCCCGCGATATCCCCATTCTGGCTGGCTTCATACTCCCAAATTATAACATCGTTGCAGTCAAATCTCCCATGATCATTGACAACCCCACAAAAACCCTCATAAGTGTTTGGTTGTCTCTCAGATCCTACCATATCCTCCCTAAAATGGTATGTTCCCATGTCATACTTGGCCTAATACAGCCTAAAAATTGTTGTTTTTTCACCGGTTCAAGTTTGAACCCCGAGATCATTGTTGGTTATGTACACGTGTCTGAAAATGGGCTATGGCCTCCAGTAAAGTAACATAGCTATAGAAATCTATGAGGTTCACCTGGTTTCAGGATCTAGAAATCGCGCAAGATCTGGAAGCCCCAAATGACCAGTTTCATGGTGAAAGGCTCACAGCACCCTCAGAGAGGCTGCAGGGCAGGCTGGACCTGGTGGTCCTGGTGGTCCTGGTGGTCCTGGTGGTCCTGGTGGTCCTGGTGGTCCTGGTGGTCCTGGTGGACCTGGTCCCGGTGCCGGAAAGGTCATTTTTCGACAAAAAGCTGGGAAAAGACATGAAGAAATCATGAAAAGGGTGAGATTTCTTGGAAAATCCCATGGGGGTTTAAAAAGCATCTTTTTTTTTGTAGGATTCCATAATGAAGAGATATTTCTTTTCTGAAACTTGCCATTTTGGGCAGTTCTGGTGATATGAACATATTATTCTTTTCCAACACTAAACATGGCTATGTCAGTAATTTACACCGGGTTTTGAACGTGTAATCTCTGGTGGGGCCAGCCCCTACCACCGACCCTGGTGTTGAGAGGATCTGGAGAGTCCGGAAGGTGGACTTTCCCATGATATTTCCATTACAAAATCCCAGATTTTTGTTGCTCAAATATTCTCATGACATACATCCCGTGTCTCGATCCAAATCGCCATTGGTGCCATCACCAAGCTCGGCCTCCTCCCTTTCGCACGATGTCGCGGCTGCGTCAGTTTTACATCATCAACGGCGCCACCTTGGCATTGCCATCGCTACTGGAGCTGCTGGTGGCCTGCAGGACGCGCTGAGCATGCTGAGTCCGTGCTGTTGCGATGTTGCACAATGAAACGAGTGTCTTAATGATCATTGTGCAATGGGATTTTCATGGGGATTCATGGGGATTTCACAATAGGGATTGTGCAATAAACAATAAGGATTTCACCATCAAGAATAGGGGTTTAATGTTTTTTTTTCCTCGGATTTGATTGGGATATCATGAAGTTTCAATCGCATTGAACTAGCAGAAACATGGATCTTCTGGTAACGATCAAAGATATGGAGGATGGATGGGAATGAATCAATGAATCAATAGCTATGAAATACCATCTGGTTATTTGTTGCATAGCCATGGAAAAGCCCAACCATAAATGGAGGTTTAGTCCGCTGGGAAATTCATCTATTTCTATGGGCCATGGCTTCCATGGTTATGTTAGTCACAACCAGAGGGTACAATATTTGGATGAACACTCATAACTAGCAGCTATTTGGGGTGAACAAAAGGGAGCCGTTTGGTTTTGACAAACCGCCATATGACCCAAAGGATAGAGATGTGGGTGGTTATTTGGGATGACCAAACAGAATAATTTGATAGGGTTGCACAAAGGTGGTGATTCACATGAGTGGTAAATTGGGAGGTTATTTATCAAAACCGCTGATTTTCCTAGGGGTGAACCTGGCCAACATTTTTTTTTGGTGAAGATTCTGGATCGTCGATAAAAAACAGGAGTGCACAATGAGTTAAGCCATGCAGATGATCTGGGAGCAAAAAACTTGTTGTGATAGTAATATCGCTCTGATGAGCTGCTAGCTGCATGATTCTTACTGTACATTCCCAATTCTTCATCATCATTGTCCCCACATATAAATCTATTTTTCCCTGGTTTCATCCCTAGAATTCCCATCATCATACAAATCATTCCCCCAATTTTCTTGATTTCATGGCTCTGAACCTGAACATTTCCTCGTCGCAAGGAACTTTGCGACTCCATGCGGAGCGGGTGTGGCAGTATTGTGCGACGCCCAGCGATCGATGTTTTTGCAGCCATGACTGAAAACTCAGTTAACGTGGTAAGTAGTCATAGTAGTCAGTTGTCCCAATGACTTCGCATGACTTCATGACATCGTAACAAATGACTACAGTTGTTCCATTTAGTCATTGGTAGATTAGTCAATGTCATTAAAATGGAACAATGTCATGAATTTTTCCAAATGAAAAAACCAATGCAATCATTTTTCCAATGACTTCGCATAAAAATGTTCTGCCACAAACTCCACCGAGTTGCCGCTGCAACTCATGGGGCCAGGATGGCGTTGGACGGCGGCATTTGTATCGCTTCCAACCTCATCAGCCTATGGCTGTGCAAGCAACGAGAGGCCAGCGAGAAATTGCGAGAAGTATTGGGGGAAGGGGGTAATGTAGTAAACCCAATTATAAATAGAACAGGCACCCCAAACAATATCATAAATTATCCGTAAATGGGTAATTGAAATAGTAAAGATCATTGCAACTGGTAGATTTATCATTAACAGCCCCAGTAGGAAACCAGTTGGAGGTCATTTGAAATCATCGGGCATACCCAACAACAAACCAATTTTTTGTGGGTGGTTTATCATTGGGTTTAGCACATTAACTTATGTAAAGATACGAGGGCACACCTCAGAACTGGAGGGTTTAAACTTTTAAACTCTGAACATTACCCTCCGGTAATTTAACATAACTATGGAAAATCACCATTTTCAATGGGAAAATCCACTATAAATGGCCATTTTCAATAGCTATGTTAGTTTACCAGAGGGTATCAGTCTGTGTGAAGTGTCTGAAACTTTGACCGACTAGTACAAATGTAGCTGAAGATAATAGAGAAGCTCTCCCCTTTAAGGCCCAGATTTGTCTAACGTCAAGTTGGTGCCAGACACCGCAACATCAAACCGTCGCAGCTGTTTTGGCCCTGAGAGCCATGGAGAGTACTCCCCGAAAGCGGTCGGAAGCCTCAGTGGTGTTTGTCTTTTTTGCGCAGCATTCCCATGAGCCCATGATCCATTCAGCAAAAACAGTTTTGAGTGATATCAATTTATACATCTATTCCAGGTTTACCAGTTGACAACCATCATCGGTAGAAAAACATGCTATTTCCTTAATTATTGATATTAACAATTGATAACAACAATTGAGAACCATATCATAATAGGAATTTTGGGACATCATTTGGTAACCATTACAATAGGAAGTACCTATCATGATGGTTCTTTTTTTGAAATATCACTGAATTACCCACTGAAATGCATCATTATTGAATAGCAAGGAATAACCATCATATGGCAATCATACATCATTGAGAACCATCATAATAGGAATAACCATCATAGTAATAAATCCATCTACCCGGCCTGGTAAACGGGCTATACAAAAAACGAACTGGAAAGATCCACCATGCTTTATAGATGGGAAAATTCACGAAAAATCAATGGTGAATCTTTCCAGTTCGTTCTGTAACAAATTACCAGAGGCTATTTCTCCATTAAATCACCATTAAATCCCATTAAAACCCATTAGATCACCATTTTCCTATGCTTTTCCTATGGTTTTCCTATGGGTTTCATATGGGTTTCATATGGGTTTCATATGGGTTTCATATGTTGGTGAGGTCCTCAGTGGCTTGGCCTTAACGCCGCGGCTCGCCCAAGCGCGAAGCTTGCCGAGGCTGCGCCCCTTGAGCGATGATCCGGCGCAGCGCAAGCGACAGCTGGAAGCATGGCCACTTGGCCAAGCGTCGTCGTTGGCATCGTCGTTGGATGTTGATTTTGGATGGGATGGGATGGTTTTACCCATGAAAATTTAGTGGATTTACCCATGAAATATCCACGGTGATTATCCAACTGATCATTGATATACTAATATCATTCCATATGAAATATCCCTATGAAATATCCCTATGACATTCATATTACCAGGATATGAAATATCCCTATTATCAATGGATTGGTTTTGTTGGGAAAATTTTAACCGGAAACCAGAGTTATTTTCCCATGAAAGATCATGGGGCTTTCCTGCAGATTTTCCCTTAAACCAATCCATTGAGATGTTGATTTTGGATTGATGGGATGGTTCAAGAACCAAGAAAACATGGGTGTTTAAGGCAGCAAATTGATGGTTTAACATGGTTTCACCAAGACATTCTGGTGCTTTGACCGTCAGAAGCATGGGGATTTAAGGGCATAAAAAGTGATTGTAGGGGACAGGTAATTGGCAACGTTGGCGTTCAACCATAAACCAGCTTTTGGAGTCTTGGGGTATGTTTTGTCCATAGCCAGAATCTACTTTCGTTCATCATATAAAGGATATGTTAGTTCTTACAACACATGTAATGTGGTTAAAAACAATAATACACTATCCCCATAAATCACCATCAATAGGTGGTATAAACCATTCCCAGTCATGGCTGGTTTATGGCATTGTTTTACCCACATTATTGGGAAATTTACTGGACATAGTGACATACATGGATCAGAAGATTTGGTCAATGGGAATTTCAGGATCCAATTGATGGAGGTACTGACTGTACCATATTTTTGGCCATATGAATTGTGGTGATATTCCCTGAAAAATAGGCCTGAAATATATAGGCCAAACATTGCTAAATTTCACAAACCTAGTACTTTAACTGGAGACTTGTACTTTATCCTGTGGCCATAAGAAAGAAATACCAACCATGATTGTTTTGAGGTTTGGAAATATATATGCTGCCTCAACAGGCATGCCCTGAATTATGCAGATAGAGCTTTCAAGGGATGATAAAATATGAGAAATATACCTCCTATCATTTGCCCAGGAACTCAAGCCCGTGCTTTGCGTCATTGGATAATGAATTCAAATGTACATTTCCATCATGAGAACTGT
>Ga0126342_10008753_pt1 | contig 18131 bp, 20 predicted proteins | sample Cyp1metagenome_FD_92528 | JGI IMG/M metagenome (GOLD analysis project Ga0126342, IMG submission 92528) | Coral microbial communities from Lord Howe Island, Old Settlement Bay, Australia - Cyphastrea 1 metagenome | ecosystem: Host-associated > Invertebrates > Cnidaria > Coral ... | reverse complement strand
TTGAGAGTCTGCAAAGCCTGGATGACAATACCAACTTTTCAATTTTCTACTTGTATTTTGAATCTGCTTCCTCCCATTGAAACCCTCAAGCTTGTGCAGGCAAAACTCCAACGCAGGCAGGTTCTTTGAAGATATTTTGAGTTTGTTAATTGACTTGCATGCAATAGTTCATGACCTTGATTTTGCTCCAGGGAGTGGCAGCTACAGAACAGGCGGATAGCCTGGAAATGGAGCTTGAGAGGATGATGGATTCTGCCGGGTGCTCAAGATTATTTCAAATATTTGTTCCTATTATTTCAACTCTTCCCAAATTGCTGCTGCAAGTGTCTGTGAGTCAGACTTCCTGAGGAAGTGACGGCCACACAGGATGCTGATGAGAAGCCTCAAGGTGCGGACCATTTTTTAAAACATACTTTATTGATCTCAAGTGACATCTATTGAAGTTATATAGCTTCCATGCATTATTGGTATATAACATAAATGATCATAAATGTATATAATTGATTCTCATGTTCCAGAGCTGGGCACAGGCGAAGAGCCATCACAGGCAAGATGCGGATTTAATCAGTGCAACTGGTTTCTCTGCCTTTATAGAAGATCTTGAACTCTTGGTAGGAAGCTCCAAGATCACAACATGTTCCAGACAGCCTGGAATTGGATATGGAAAGACTGATGGATGACTCTTGGCAGTTCTTCGCAGCCAAAATGCGGCTCTTTGATCAGGGAAAGGGAACGCATATTTGTGCATTCTACCACCAGCTGCAGACAGTTTTGCAGTCACAGGGGCTGATCTTGCGCGTCCTTCTTCCGTTGGCCTACTAATGACACAAGACCAAAGTGGCTACGATCTTGCACGGTTTATTTGGGTTGACAAGACATTGGCTTCTGCCGTGAACTTTTTGTAGGGTCCCCCAGACCTGTTCATAGGTGGGTCTATCAGAAATCCCAAGGAAATGTCAGCTTCGGCCACGCAAAAAGGGGAAGAAGGCCTGCTGACCTTGGGCCTTTGAAACAAAACACGCTGCTGCAGCCGCTTTGCATTTCCGAAATTTCTTTCTCTCGAAGGCTTCTGTGCTGAGCAGAGCGAGGCACAGACACAGACCATCACAGACCTAGATTTTCTTCGGCAAATAGTCTGGCCTCACCAAATCCGTAGCTGCCAGGAACTGCCGGCTGCGTGCCGCGCTGGAGGGTGAACTCAGCAGACAAAAGAGGCCAGTGATGCAAGCGGGGTTGAGTCGGTTGAGTGATCCGGAAGAAATTGGATTGTTTCTTGCATGAAGCTTTCACCCTGTGACAAACGCAAATGGCAAGGAGAAATGCCCCTTTCCAACATGAATTGCTCCATTTTCATTCATTTTCCACCGCTGTGCCTGTGTACTGCTGGTTGCCGCGCACAGGAGACTTTCACCTGACTTGAGGCGACAGCTTGTAGCAGCTAGGGATAGCTAGGGAAAGTTCAAAAACGTCAGCTGAAAGCTGTAATGATGCCATGAACATGGCGCAAGTCCAGTGAAATCGGCTTCAGACAGCGTCAAACTTCACTTGATTTTTTGCAGTTTCGTTGTTAGTTGCCTGATGTGTCATCATCTTGATGCTGGAGAACTCGGGGAAATGCTGGTAGTATTTGGTAGTCATTTTGAGAGAAAGCCAGAACTTGGTGGAATTGCTTTCAAGCTGGACTGGCAGTTGCTTCTGACTACCGTCAGGGAGCATGGGGTTTCTCAGGAAGTTCCCTCAAAGTGCCCAGTGGGGTTGGGCTTCGGGAAAGCCTGCGTCAAACGGAAAACACTTTCAGCTGGCACATAGCAGTGATTCTGTCAGCTAAGTTGCCGTTGGATGAAGAGGAGATGTGTTGGACTTTGTCATGGACAACAGTATTTGGACTGTGGTTGCGGACTCTAAATTCGAAATGGATTGCTCCTGGATAGCATTTTGGCTCCAAATTTAGGTAGATTTGCTCTTAATTGCTGCCGCACCAGGCCCAGATGCATCAGAGGGTGGAAGCCATAGACAAAATCTCGGGGACTCGGGGATATATATATATACATACATATATCTTGGAGGTATTCAGTTTGTATGGCAATCTTCTTCAGAGGTTACACCTATCCGGTTGTCCATTTGTTCATTAACCAATTCGGTGAATATAGTTGTGAACTCAAGGAGTACGGGTGTCAATTTCGGTCAAATTATATAGTATACTTTAATATTAATTTAGTCATGTTCGGTCTAGAGGACATGTCGTAAATGGTGTTCTGGGCAGTGAGTGTCGTGGGAGGACAGACTTGTACATTCTGACGTGGCACAGAAGACGCTCAAGTCCTTTTCGGAATTTTAAGACATCTCATGACATCTCCATATCCCAAGACGGGTCCTCTTCACACCCGTCACACGCGCCACACCTCTGATCCTCCGAACATTCAGGCGGTGCTTGCAACGAGCAGCCATGAGCGCCCTACAGAAGATTGCTGAGATCGAGGTTGGTCTTGCTAACTCTAAGATTATGCTGGTGGTGATGTTCGTTGTCCTTGTGACTGTTGTGATTTAACTTGATGACAATGATAAGTTCGGAAGTTCTCCTGGGACATCATACAATGACAGCTGTGGCTTCCAACATGAATATGAATGAAATAGTTGAGATTGTTGCTAGCCTTCCAGGTGTGTAGCGAATTAGGGGTTGCTCTCTTTCTTGGTCTTTTAATGTTTTTTTCAAGGTATGAATGCCGAGACTTTAGGATGGATCGATGTTTTTTTTCCCACAGCCATGGACATCGGTGCCATTGAGGCCGAAATGGCCCGGACGCAGAAGAACAAAGCAACCAATGCACATCTTGGTTTGCTGAAGGCAGGATCCCAAATCCATTCCCAATCTCAAACCCATACTAGTAGAAACGATACAGTATGAAACACATCGAAACACCAATATGGTATTTGTATCTTACTACATCGTACTATGTTCTCTTACCGGTACGCTGGTATCTGACGAACTTCTGTCGATCAGGCGAAGCTCGCCAAGCTGCGTGCCACGATTGTGTCTGAGGGCACCCGGGGTAGCGGCGGCGGAGGTGGACAACAGGGTTTTGAGGCGCTGGTGGCGAAGCTTTTGGTGAATTCTTATGCTGGGATGACAATGATTCCAATGGTGGATGTCGTGTAAAGATGTTGTCTTGTTCGCTGGCCATCTAGAAGTTTACCATAGTTTACCAAATTACAACGCGGAAATCATGAAACTGCGAAGGTCTCCAAGACCGGAGATGCGAGAGTTGGCCTTATTGGCTTCCCATCCGTGCAAAGCTCTGCAGTCGTGTTGCTTTTGTTGAAACGATTCGATCGATTCATTGTCGTCGTTCTCGCTTTTCCTGGGCAATTTCGAGTGTCGAGGTTGGCAAGTCAACCTTGCTGAACAAGATGACAGGAAGTGCCAGTGAGGCCTAAGAGTGGAATGTTCGAGCTGAGAGCATGTGGCTTGGCCTCAGCTACGAAAAGGAACAGCTTTGCAGGTGGCTTCCTATGAGTTCACTACGTTGACCTGTGTCCCTGGAGTTTTCAACTACAAGGCGGCAACTTCTTTTGGCGAAACGCATGCTCCGCATGCCCAAAACATCCCAGTTTCCTGGAACCAGATTGTTGGAAGAGAATTTCTCCCCACTGTGCATTGCCAAGATGACTTGTGTGGACAAAGTCTCAGCCTCGCAAACGTTGGCTCTGAGTAATGTTGACCAATACGTAAACATTCAAAGCATTCAAAGCCATTTTGATTTCTTGCGCATGTGAAGAAGGGAGCTTCTCCAACATTTTCTGGAAGACAGTCCTCTTGAATGCCCTTGACTGTCTCTTGCAAATCTATTTTTTGACAAATTTGGATGCTGGCAGGGTGCCAAGATCCAGTTGCTGGATCTACCAGGAATTATTGAAGGCGCTAAAGATGGCAAGGGCCGAGGAAAACAGGCTCGGAGGGGATCATGTGTAGATGGGTGGAACATGGTGGAACATTGGCAGGAACATAAACCACGCAATTACATTTTTCTTGCAGTTTATGTGCTTGTCTCGTGATGCAGAGTGCACTTTCACGGTGCCTCCTTTGTGAGGGTGTGTCGTTGTAAATTGCAGGTGATCAGTGTGGCGTACAGTTGCAGTCTTATCCTGATTGCTGAAGCCTCAGACGACAGGAATGTCTCAAAGTCTGCAACAGGAAGCTCAAATGCCTATGGTAGTGCCGGTGCAGTTCAACTATTGGCGTAGGTCGAAGATTGCTGGAGTAATGTATCATAAATCATGGATCCAGATTTGTAAATGGATGTCCAACTGGTATAGCCGGTATAGCGATTTTCTTTCCGCAAGTGGCGGGTGATGGAGATGAGGTCCTCGATGTGATGAAGCCCATTCTGCATAAACGCAAGATCGAGTATGAGCTCGAGGGCTTTGGGTGATCCACTCAGCATCTTCCGAAAGGGGTGTATTGGGAACTGACTTAGCATGACTTGGCTTAGCATGTTTACTATTTGTTTTAATTGTTGGCATGTTTACCAACATATGCCAACATAATTTGTTTAAAGGCTTGAGGTACTGCTGGATGCAACAACTTGCACATATGATAGTGGTGTCCATGGCCTATCCATGGCCCATGGCAAAGATGGCCAGGATTCGGCTCAACAAATCGCCACCAAACATCCTCTTCAAGAAGCGGGACTGGTGCTTCTGCTATGTTTTTCTGTTTGCAGCTGCAGCTGTGTGGTGGCCCATCCAGAAAAACTCCAATTCACAATGCTGCTGTAGCACAGACTGTGATGTTTGCACTTCTACCTGGTTGATTTGCGGTTTGCTGTAGCTGTAGAACTTAGCAGGACTTCTCAGACTTTTGGTTCGCACCTGGCTTGTCCATTGCTGTAAGAAGACATCACAGCATTTCCAGGAGAAGGGTGGCATTGCTTTGAATATGGCTCCTGGCTGCGAGCTGCAGGAGCTGTTGAGTGAAGCCCAAGGTGAACCACGGCTGTTTCAAAACACATTGAGCTGCAGAAATATGTGAAAGAGGTCAAGGCGCAAAAGCAGACACTTCTAAAATCTTCTAAATGTCGGGTGAAAGCTGCCTCTGAAGGACTGCGATGAAGACAGTATCATGCAGGCACGGCCGCAAAGCGATGGCAAGCAGTTTTCACAGCACAGCTGTGCTTCCGAGGTGCTCCGGGAGTACAGAATATCCAATGCCCAAGTTTCCATTAGATGCAATGCAACTATGGATGACATCATCGACACGCTGGAGGCTCGTGTTTACGAAGGGGTTGAGACTCGTTAGAAGTGGTTCTCTGCGGGGGTGACATTTAGATGGACTTGCCAGGGCAATCGAAAGTACTGCCCAGCGATTTATGTGATGAACAAGATTGACCAGATCACCATTGAAGAACTAGACATTATTGCAGAGGCTCGTTGCCCAAGATGAAATGTGAATGTTTGTTGAAGAGTGAAGCAGCAAATAGACTGCACAGTCCATGCTTTGATGTGAGGTGCCACATCATGTTCCCATTTGTGCGCATCACGAATGGAATCTCGACGGTCTGGTCGAGATGATGTGGAGATATATGAGTCTTTTGAGGCGGCAGATTGGGTTGCCAACATTGTAACATTTGCCAACAAGATCCAACAAGAGACCGACGTTGGATTTGCTGAAGTCTGTTTGGTGTCTGCAGGATATACACCAAGCCAAGAGGTCAAATCCCTGACTACACCGTGGGCCTTGCTGCATTGCAAAAGCATGCAAAAGCTATATTTTGGAACCCTGCCATTTTTCAATGTAAATCATTAGCCAGGCTCCAGTGATCCTCCCTGCAGAGAAGAATAAGATTGAGGACTTTCTGCACAGTTCAAGTGATTTGCTGATCTTTGCAGCAGAATCAAGAGAATGATTGCAAGATAGACCTCGGTCAAGCTTTCATTTTCACTGACAACTCCAGGACTTCTGTCTTCGAATTCACAAGTCTCTGTTGGGACAGTCGCGGCCACAGGTCTTTCATAGCCAAGCTTTCTCATTGAGCTCCGTTCAACTCCAGTAATGACGCCTGACCTCAGGTTCAAGGTTGCTCTGGTGTGGGGAATGTCCGTGGTCCCTGCCTGTTTTGAAAGAAACAACGCACTCAACTGACTCAATATACTCAATTGCCCATCGAGAGAATTGCAGGATCAACTGAGAAACAACTTCTGGCCTTGGAACCAGATAAATCAAAGATGTTTTCTGACAAGTACGGATGACCTGTTGCACACCAAAAATAGCACGGCTGCAATGGCCGCTCACGGACTGAACAAACCAAGCGGCAGGTAAAACACAATCCTCAAAGATGTGGCAAGGACCATCCTTTGATGGATGAGGAGTGCAGTGCAGTTTTTTTCTGATGTGGCATGGCATGATGATCATGATGATCATGATGATCATGATGATCAGGATGATCATGTGGCGCATGTTGATAGTTGGGCACCGCGTTCATTGAGGATGTGGTCCAAATCATCAAGAAAGTCGGATAAAGTCGGATAGATTGACGGACCTGTTTCACCGTGGACTTGGAGAGCAGATCGCCTCCAAATCTTGAGAGACAGTGGCACTCTCAGCCGCGCAAAGTAGTTTAAGATGTTTAAGCCGGAAAAAATGGCAGACTGCACGATTGCCCTTTGTTGCTGGATTTTCTGGATTGATGATGATTGATGATGATTGATGATGATTGATGATGGTTGATGTATAATGTATATCATATGTACATTATTATATGTATATTATATAATTGAATTATTGTATAAATGACTTCCAATTTGAAGGCAGATTTTGAGGGTTTTCCTGGATGTTTGGTGACCCACCCACGCATGAAGCTCTTGCGACTTTTGTGTGGCTTGCAGCTTCACCCCAGTCAAAGTCAGGGATTCATAGTCATTGCAGTGACAAAAAGTCTCACCTTGGTAAACTACACACAAACAGCTAAAAAATGATAGAAATAACTGAAGACATAGTGATCTTTGGTAATTATTAGAGTTGGCCGCCCCGGAGTACACGTAGTTTGATATCCCAATTGTGAAAACACCAATAAAAGGAAGCGGTTCATGGACAGAAATTGTAACGCTGCGAGACGCAATAGCGAGCTTCAAGTAGTTCGGCCGATGGAGAAAAAACCATCTGGCAATGGTCTTGACTGGGAGGTCTCCGAGGACATTAGTCGTTAGTGCAAAAATCAAAGACCTGACTGGCAGATCACAAAGGTATGTCATGATCTCAAAGTCAAAGAAATATATATATATTTTTCCGGAGGATCTTAAGGAATGGCGGAAATTCGATAGAGGGTCTTGCAAACAGAATACTCGAATACTTCCCAGGCAAGACTAACTTGCCGATACCAGTATCTGATACCAGCATCTGGGCAGGAACATTGGCAGCAGAAGAAGCCTCAGGAAAGTCCCAGAGGTACAGCAGTGATCCTTGGCTAACTTGGCCGTTCCATGCCATTTCATCATATTTCATCCAAACATTGGAATCATGCGGCATCAGCTTTGGACGCCGCTGAAGCACACCAATTTGTAGCATAAATGAGGATTTCAAGATTTTCAAGGACAGACAGATAGACCAAACTAGTTATATAATTACCCTCTGGTTATTTAACATAGCCATGGAAAATGGACCATTTGTAGATGGTTTACCTATTAAAAATGGTGATTTTCCATGGCTATGTTGAATAACCAGATGGTATCATTAATTATCATCAATTATCATTTGAAACTGCAATTTCTCTGAGCCAAGGGATGTGTCCGTCGAGCCGGCAAGTGCCGGAAAACTCAGCACTCTTCAGTCGCCAAAGTCCGCGAGTCAAGAAATTGTCGGCGGCAGGATCCGACCTTTGCATCGTAGATTAAGCTCTGCCAAACTCTTTCTGCACATTCGATATTATTCGATCATATTAGAATATTATCGTAGAATATCTATGAATATCTATGATATGTCATGCCAAAAAGTGGACCATCATAATCTATCATAGTTCATTCATTGATGTTCATTGTACAATTCAGTGCGGGCTCTTTTCGCTTCAAACCGCCAAGGCTCGGGCCACCACTGCACCTGCCAGCCCTCAAAGTACCAAGGCCTGAAAGCTTTCGCCATGGCCGGACATCCATCGACATCCCAACGTTGCCTGAAATTGGACTGTAAGCTGTGCCAGGCCGGGCCAGTTGGACAGTCGGCCGCGACCACAGTTCACAGCCGACCAAATCATCCAGGGTCGGTTGCGAATGACACCCTGTGTTGCTCTGTTTTTGACATTGCTCCTCTCGGGGTCCATACAGTGTATATAGTCTGTGCAGACATTGGTTTTTGAAATTCTTGGATTACTTCATAACTTCATGACTGATATATTTGCACAACTATTTCTCAATGTTTGCCTCCGTGATTGGGGCGTCATTGCACGGGAATGGTTGGCATGAACCCAGGTGATGCACATGTCAACTCTTCGGCGCGCGCCGAAGTATAGCTTTCGCGGTGTCAAAGACAGGTGCTACTCTGTTTGCATTGCCCGTATTCTTCCGCATTACCCTTATTGCCAGTGCCACAGTCAGTCTCACTTCCATACGGATCAGCCGGCGATAGCTGACATCCTCTTGACGCATTCATCCTTTGCAGCTTTCTACCTTGTGCCAGCCATTGAGAGGTTCCAGACTCGAGGTCTTCAAGCAGCCTCTCAGGTTCCTGGGTTAGCTCCTCAAAAAAAAACGGTAAACCGTAAACGGCTTCTTCTGTGCCGGATGCAATCTCTGCCATGCACGATGGTAAGAACTTTTGAGGCCAGGAGCATACGGTAGAGCCGTGGTTGCACCAGAGGCGAGATAGTTCATCGGAGTTCATCGTTCAAACTTGACATTGGTTCGCTGTCAAATCAATTGGATTTATGTGGTCTTGGATGAGATTCAACACTTTCGAACAACTTATTTGATTTTACTTGATCTTACTTTGTACATCTTTGTACAGTGTAAAGTGCATCCCTGGCACGGGACAATCAAATTGCAGGTTCTCTCCTCACGGCACCGGAAAAGCCCTGGCTATGGATTTGGCACCAGCGCCAAGCAGGTGCCGAAACAAAGGGGCCTTGGGGCTTGTCCAAGACGACACGGACTGCATGAAACCAAGGATGAAACCAAGGATGAAACCAAGGATGGAACACTGTTGAGCATGTCTAGAGTCTAGAGAAACCAGGAAATGATGGATATGGAAAGGTGTAGGTAATAATGGTAAAAAAAGGTAATAGAATGTAATAAATAGAGGGATATACAAAAGGGAAGTGCATGAACCAAATATTTCATTCTGCTGGCTTCAGGGTGACATCGAGATCCGAGCGCCTGGTCCTGGGACGTATCCCAGAGCTTCAGCAGGCATGACAGCATATGACAGCTGTGTTCTGAGACGTGTTTGCTCATGAAAACAGGATAAAAAAGGAGCATGGAAAAAAGCAGTCCCAGCCTCTAAAGTAATCAGCTCTTGCTTGTTCTAATGTGCTTTGGCATTAGGCCCATTAGGCAGTCTCCAAATTAATTAGTAGATCTTCCAGACTTGTTCCATCGGCAATTTCCTCATTAATTTGTGCGAGGCTTTGTCGGTGGCAAGGCATTTTCTCTGACACCACGACGGTGGCCGGGCCCGGGCCCTCCACCGGATCAAGGTAGTCACCTGTCGTGGGAATCCCAGGTCCCAGCAGCCTTTCCAGTCTGGGACGGTAAGTGTCAGTTTGGCGCACCGCACCGCACCAAGGCCTGGGCCTGGTGCGCACGATGTTGACAAGTCCATCAGAGGGTGCTGGTCTTATGTCACTGTGGTGCCAAGACTCGGGAATGCTGAAACATGTCTTGTTTGGTCTCCATTTGAAATGTTGGTCGCAATGTGTTCCAAGTAGCTTTGCTTGTTTTTCAAGTGGGGTGGAACCACCAACCCAATGTACGCGGACGCCAAAACTCAACATCACGATGTGGCACATGAGCGGTGGACAGGCCAAGTTACAGCATCTCACCAAGAAGAGCGCCCGATAAGGTCCGCTTGTTTGTTCAATTGATATTGTTTGACGTTCCGAAATGCTCAGAATAAATAGTGAACATCCAGATGATGTGTGTTGCAGCATCCTAGAAGCTTCATCCTGAATTGGGAGCGCGCGCCAGGGTGCTGCTCTGGTCCCAGGGCCTTCTCAGTATGGAACGATGGATCGTGCGCTGGGTCAAACCAAGCCGAAGCTTCCTAGAGCACCTGACATGGTTTGCAGCGTGTTACAGCAACTTGTGTGGCTTACATGGACCATCATAGAACAAGACTTTGCAGATCTTTGAGATGTTGATCATGTTGCTTTTTGAACAGCTGCCAGGTTGGGGCTTTGGTACCACCAAACGCCCAGGCGGGCATGTTGTGCGCTACAGTAGTGCTTTCCAGTTCCCTGGATGCTGCTTGAGATTCAGTACCCCAAGGCCACATCTTTCACGATGATCGGCCGGTTCCTGGAGTGAAAGGTCAGAACCTCAGTGGTTTTGATGAGAACCTACAGATTGAGGTAGCCCTTTGCCCAGCTGTCCTTCGTGTTGAGTGGATCCATGACTCCATGATGTTGGAGCCAGAACTCTTCAACTTCTTCCTGGGTTTGTTTAAGGTGATGTTTTATTTTCCCAATGGAAAATCCACCATTTGGGGAATCTATAGAATCTATAGTGAATATTTTTAATTTTTGGGAGACCCCTTAAGCAAATCCAAGTCTTTGAAACCTAAATGATCTATATAATTAACTACCGGCAAGTACACTCGGGAGCTTTTTCATTTATACTACCTTTACAGCACCCTAAAGCACCCTACAGCTAGGTCCATTCTCTAGTTCTGCAGACAAAGATCTAGTGACCTGACAGTGATCTACCTAGCCACAAAGATCGCAAAGGTTCCAGGTGCAGGACGCATCCCTGCAGTGGCACTCGTGGCAAACTGTGGCAAACTGTGGCACACCGTGGCACTCGAGGAAAGAGCGGTGCTTCAGCCTGGCTGTCCAAACTACCAGGGCCTGGCTCGCCTTGACCTCAGAGACAGAGACAGTGGAGGTGTGGAGGCACCATGATGAAATCAGTGATCATAGTGAAATCAGTGGGTTGAGGTTTGGCAAGTTGAAATATCCATGACATATCCATACTCAAATCTCATCATGCCTTTTTCTCACACAGAACGAACTTGACTGGACTTGTGATGCGCTGAATCCTGGAACATTGACGTGACCTGACTTGCTTGAAGCAAGGTACAACACTCCAAGCACTGTTGGCGAGGGTCCAAAGTTTACCCCCCAGTGTCCAGTTTTACATTGTTTTACAAGTAAATTGCAGTGCACAGCAGGTCAACTTAGTCAACCTCACAGCAGTGGCTGACTGAGGTACTCTGTGGGCGCTCGAAGGAATCTTTCCCGAAAGGTTCTGTCACCTGGACCAGGCCCAGTACCGTTTCTTTCTGGCGTTTCAAGATGAGGATAGCCTAAAATTGATCAACATTTATCAAAACTACAAACTTATTGGGAAAATCATGATGAACCATAGGATTTTGGGGCAACCCATTTTCAGGTAATCATTGATATCATGATAAACCAGGATGAAACAATTTAGTCAGATGAATTCAGTTTCCAAACTGATCTCCTATGGTTGTATCCTTCGCAAGGAGACACTGGCGGCTCCGATCTCAGATTCCATGGAGCCGGAGAGCTGCCTTGTTTGGTTCGAGCGGTTCGAGCTTTGATATTGAGATACCCTCTGGTTAAACTAACAGTTTGCTATTGAAAATGGCAATTTATAGTGGATATACCCATTAAGTTTACCAGAGGGTATGTTGCGATGTTGAGGTCCCTATACGACCTTCGTGTGACGGTTTAGAGCTTGGTTTGTGACGCCCGAATCTTGCGGGAACGCATCAGCGCGAAGCGCAGAACATGGAATTTGCTTCAGCCTTGGTATCACCAATTTGCTGCAGCCCTGAATCGCGGGGTGGGCACGCATATTTTTAGTCCTCGAAGCATGTACAGATCTTGGTGACAGGCTTTGCACTGCAATCTTTAGAACAACGTTAAAACATGTTTAAACATAAGTATTAAAACCATTTAACTCAAATCAAACTGATCTCTGGAGCAAGCAAGATGAGCTTGTTTTGTGGTGCATTTCTGAGTCAGCCGAAGGCTTTCCCAAAACCGGGCAGAGACTCCTGGAAACGGGCTTTCTGCCCCAACGCGGAACCCAACCGTAGAGTTTTCAATGACTCTGTAAGAAGTTGCAGTCTCTCTCCCCCTCTCTCTCTGATTTGCATGTCACTCTTTGAGTTTGAAGTGCCCGAACTGAGCAATGCCTGCAAATCACTTATTGTGTTGTTGAGACAATTTTCCTTCACTTTTCCTGATTTGTTGCGAACGACACTCTTTTGGTTCAGCATAGTTGCTGCAGATCGACGTTTGGGGGGTCAATCCTGCGCCATCATCAAAATGGCATCGTTCGCAACCTGGTCACGATCTCAACCTTGCCATACCATACACTTTGGGACAACTTTACACAAGCACATTCCAATTCATTCCAGCTCTCATTTTTCCTGAGGCAGGACAATATCATCATGCTGTCTGACAGCTACAAGGCTGATTTATCACAACTCAGAGCCCACTCAGTCAGTCCAGCAGTGGGATTTTGGATGGAGGATGCTCCATTTGTGTGGATTCGCCAGGTGAGCCACTATCGGCAATATCCTCCAGGGACCCAATATGCTTGCAACTCAGGGTTGCATTATGTTGCTTTTCTCGCAACAGTGAAGACAAGATGCCGTTCATTAAACTTCAGGTGTACAGTTATTTCGAGAGCCGTGGATGCGACCGAGAGGGTTGGACTGAAGTTTGCTTCTTCGGCCATGAGCCTAGCTTTGCACCTGTACCTATAGAATCTTGTTGAATCATGTTGAATCCGGGCTGGGACAAAGTCAGGCAGATTTAGGTAGCATCTGGCACGACATGCTATTCTCTTAGGCTTACAGTATTTTCTGAAGCGCTACTTGACTGGCCAAGTCGTCTCGATCTTAGCAGTGCCTGAGACTCTGGGCACAAGGTCCTGGTCTGGATCTCTGAGGTGACACGGGAGAAGATCGACCAAGCTGCCAAGATGTATGCTCAGCATTTCGGTGATGGGACCAGCGACAATCCGGTGAGGGGCCCAGGTCGAGCTCGGTCTTTGGCATTTGACAGCAGTTGGGTATGTCCGGTATTGTCCGGTAAGATTGGGAAGACAAGATCTGTTGGTTTTCAGTTAAAATTGTCCACTTTTGCAGCATTTTAAAGGTTCCCAATCGCGAGAACTCGAGCTAATATTCATTGAAGTCATGCCAAATTCCGCATACATATTTCCATGACCCTGGAATCTTAAGGACCTTTTCTACCGTGAAGGTTGGGAGTACATCCTGGAGAAGCACGGAGGACGTCTTCCTGTGAAGATTAAGGCCGTGTCATATCCAATTATGGAATGTGTGGAAGGATTGGAAGTGTGCATAAACTTAATTGTAACAAGCTGTATCAGAGACTGTCATCGACAGAATTGAGCAGGCACTTCCGGAAGGAACCGTGCAGGGCTCATGATTGAGTGTTCTTGTGTCAGTATCTCTCAATGATTCCAGTATTTCTGGGTACATCTGGGTACTTTGCAGGGATTATGAAGTGGCCAAGGTGGTTCCAACCAAGACTGTGCTCATCACGGTGGTGAACACCGACCCAGAGTGCTACTGGTTGACCAACTTTTTGGAGACCCTCCTGGTGCAGGTTCGTTCTGGGCAGACTGGGATGTCCCGGATGTCCCCTGTGTCAAACTGCCAACTGGGAAGATAGCAATGCGGCAATGCCCTGCTTGGGTGATCCTCTCCAGGTTTGGTTCCCTATGACTGTGTGCACCAATAGCCGATATCAGAAGCTTTCCATCCAGAAGTACTTGGAGGACTGCTATCGATGGTGTTTGTGCAGTCGCTGGGGGAATGATGGGAATGTAGCTTCTAAGTCTTTGTGGGGAGACTTTGGTGCATCAAGTGAGATTATTGGATTAAAAACTGTAGCTGATTTTCTTCAGAGATCTTTATACGTAGTTACATCATGTTACATCCAGCGACATTTGTCTTTGTTGCCAAAAGCATTGCTTCATCTCTTTGCGATCTGAAACTTTTGGCGCACCATCCTATTGCCTCCACAGCTGTTGTTTCCTGGATTGAACAGGAGACAGGATGCGAGGATTGGAATCCTCCTGGAGGCTGGTTTTTGATGGTTTTTGTGCCAGGTCAAAGGTGGAACACCATGGAATACCCCATAACACCATATAACACCCCTATCATGCCTATGATATCTATGATGCTTTGGCGGATTCGATTCGTTCGATTCTTGGCTTCTCCGGTCCTGCGGTGGTCTCTCGGAGGAGCAGCTTTCAAGCTCCACGACTTTGGCTTTCGTGGAGTGTCTTCCGTGGAATCCGCCGCCATGGGTGGATTGGGTCTCGCCCCTCAGCCGTGGCAGATCTCAGCATGCGATGGGTAGCACAGTGTGGGCCCACCGTGTCGGTCACCACATGACTCACATCATGAGGCCACCTGGTGAATTTTATGGGCACCGACACGGTCATCTCGCTGGTGGCAGCAGAGAAATTCTACGGTGCCAAGCGAGCGGTGGGCTTTTCGATCCCGGCCTCAGAGCACTCCACCATCACCTCCTGGGGTGTGGATGCCCAGGGAGCAACAGATTAGCAACCGCATGAAAAGGACACCTTTGAACTTCGACGTTAGGATACAGCCAGACATGGCTTAAATATGTTTAAATTTCAGATTGGTTGGGATATTATGATATTATATTATATGATATATTATAGATGATGTTTGTGAGATTTAAGTGGTAAGATCCGGTGAGTTTCTGTCACTTGTCTCGAGGAGTGGATGGTGAACTGGATGCGATGCGAAATATGCTGGATCAGTATCCCACCGGTTGGAGCCCTGAGAAGCACATGCCATGAGCTGTTGAATAGTTGAAATCTGTTGACATGATTGGTAACATTGCAATTTAATTATATAAATAGGTGGAGAATTGGACATTAAAGGCCATCAGTATAATATAATTAATAGATATTAATAGTTAATTAAACAATAAAATATAACTAATATTAATGATAATGATAATCACAATAGAATATATAACAATCAAAATAATCAAAATAAGCATAATAGTCAGAATCATGATGACAATAGTAATAATAGTAATAATAGTATAGTCATAATAGTAATATTACGGGCAAAGCCCTCAGTTTGCCCGCGCCGACGCCGACGACATGTCCGAACATCAAAAACACTGTGTTTTGTGGGACACAATGCACATGTCCATTATCATGGCTTTCATCTTGCAACGCACAGCTTAGCTACCTGTGCGTTGAATGTTACAACATCATCATCATCATCATCATCATCATTAAACTCTTATTGAAGATCTTCAATGAATGTAGCAGTTTAACGGGGGTGGGAGAATTAAACCCTTATTGAAGATCTTCAATGAATGTAGCAGTTTAACGGGGGTGGGAGAATTAAACCCTCTAAACCCTTATTGAAGATCTTCATTGAATGTAAAGTTCAACGGGGGTGGGGGAATTAAACCCTCTAAACCCTTATTGAAGATCTTCACTGAATGTAGAAGTTTAACAGGGGTGGGAGAATTAAACCCTTTAAACACTTATTGAAGATCTTCATTGAATGTAAAGTTTAACGGGGGTGGGAGAATTAAACCCTTTTTGAAGATCTTCAATGAATGTAGCAGTTTAACGGGGGTGGGAGAATTAAACCCTTTAAACACTTATTGAAGATCTTCATTGAATGTAAAGTTTAACCAGGATGGGAGAATTAAACCCTTTTTGAAGATCTTCAATGAATGTAGCAGTTTAAGCAGTTTAACGGGGGTGGGGGAATTAAACCCTTATTGAAGATCTTCAATGAACGTAGAAGTTTAACGGGGGTGGGAGAATTAAACCCTTATTGAAGATTTTCAATGACTGTAAAGTGTCGGAATTTATATTCCTTCAAAATCCCTAAGAAGTTGTGTGGGCGAACTGGGTTTTTGCGCGTAATATTAGTAATCATAGTATTAATAGCAGCAATACTAGTAATCATAGTAGTAACAGTCGACGTAATAGCCGCAATAATGGTAACAATAGACATTCATAGAAAACATAGTAGTATATTATATAATCATAACAACCATACACATAGTATGGGTTGTGAAACCGTCATGGATTCATTGGATTTCAAGGCCTGGTGGCGTGCGTGAGCGACTCCTTCGATGTCTTCAAAGCATGCAGGGAATACTGGGGCGATGCGTTGAAGGACAAGATCAAGGGCCGTATCAGTCTGGGACTCAGATTTCCCTTGGATAACCCTGAAGATGGCTATGAATGGATAGTGTTGGGATGTGTTGGGTTTTGTCCTGGAATACATGTCCCAGTCACAAGCGATAGAGTACTCAGCATGGTTTGCATCAAGATGAATGGCCAGAGGATTTGCTGTTTGAGGGATCATGAGAACTAGCCAGCGGGTGTCAGTTGGAGGGGTCGTATTTGTTTAAGCGGAAATCCTCGAGAAAAGGAACGTATGGGATGGTATGATTGGTAAGGGTGGATTAGGGTGGACGTACAATGTTGTCCACACACACTGAACATCACTGAACCCCCTTCACGTATTTGCTGTATCTCCATTTTCATCCGAGGCGAGACCAGCTTTGGACAGTTGGTGGTGCGACCGGACAGTGGCGATCCTGAGGAAACCTGCGTTGCTATCTCAGGTCCACTGGTATCCACTGGTCAACAGGGGGTGGGACATGCTGGGACATGGTGGGACACACTCAACCAGATCTCACCCATTCTCTTAAAACTGAGGTTGCTATCATGAAGATCCTCCTGGAGCAATTTGCTGATGAGGTGACGGAGACAAAGCCTGGAGCCCAGAAGCAGAGATGCTGCAAAAAATGATAAACATGGAGGCGGCAAAAGAGTACTTGGGGTTGTCCGAGGTATAGCATATAACTTGCCATTATTTTGCCACTTGTTACTTATTTTCAAGACACTGTCTTGAAGGGTACTCCTACTGACGACCGCCCGGTTCTTTGCAGCAAAGGACTGGACACAAACTGCTTCCGCCCTACATCCGGGTGATCCAGGGCGATGGTGTTGGGCACCCTACATACGTCGACAACGCGTTTCCTTCAGAAATTGGAAGATGTTTCTTTTGATGTTTATTATGGTTGTGTCTGGATTTCACGTGAGAACATGCAAGGTTGACTACCAGTCCATTCCGAAGATCCTGCAAAGGTTCAAGGACATCGGTTTTGAATGGTTTTGAATGGTTTTGCGAACATGGTTTTGCTTTGCGATTGCAAGCATTACATTCTGCTTCTTTGATCTTCTTTGATTCCTTTGCGTCTCTGGAAGAAGCTAGGCAACACCTACAATTCCTTCCCACCTCTGAAGACCTGTGTGCCTGGCCCAGGAGGAAATGATTGCAGCAGCTAACATCACCTTCGGCAGTGGCCCTGACCTCATGTGACAGGTGATACAGGTGTTTTTGTTTCCACTGCCTTTCCTGAACGATGCAATTCTGAGATAAGGGGATTGCAGTCTGGTTGCAGCAGAGATTGCCGAAGGAAGTTTAGAAGTCAAACTTCCGACAATATGGACAGATGGAAAACCAGAGGTGGGAAGAGTCAGAGAAGAAAAAAGAAGAAAGAAGATCAGAGATGAGAAAGAGTCAGAAGATGCAGGTGCACGAATATGTAGGAAAGTCGCGAAACACTGTGTTTTTCCAATGATTTGTGGCACCGGAGGGTCGAAAAGTAAGCTCGCTAAAGCGGCGGGTGCGGAGCCATCTGGCCAGATGAGAGATGAAAAAGTGCACGCCGTTGTGGTGCGAAGCACATTTCGAAGTCAAAATGTGCAAAACACACCAGGTCCGGACCACTTTTGGAAGTTGAGATGTCGAAAAAGTGCACGCCATTGTGGCGCGAAGCACATTTCGAAGTCAAAATGCACAAAGCACACCATGTTCGGACCACTTTTGGAAGTTGAGATGTCGA
>Ga0126342_10008752_pt1 | contig 18132 bp, 22 predicted proteins | sample Cyp1metagenome_FD_92528 | JGI IMG/M metagenome (GOLD analysis project Ga0126342, IMG submission 92528) | Coral microbial communities from Lord Howe Island, Old Settlement Bay, Australia - Cyphastrea 1 metagenome | ecosystem: Host-associated > Invertebrates > Cnidaria > Coral ... | reverse complement strand
TTAAACGAGGCCCCCGTTCCACTTCCTCCTACGCTCTCTTCACCCTTCCCTACCTTTCCCACACTTCTTCCCTCCGCTCCTTCTTCCTACACATTCCTTCCTTCTCTCCAAGGGCTCCCCACGACCACACCCAACACAGCCTCACCATGCCGGCTCCTCCGCCCCTCCCCCGATGCCCCCACCAACCCCCCGCCACAATCCCTCCCATGCTCTCCACTCTCCTGTCCCCGTTCAAACTTGACCCTGGCTTTCGTCCCCTCTTCTCAGGTTCTAGAGTTTTCTTTGTTTTTGCTTCCCAACAGCGATTCCGTTGAGTTTCAATCTCTGGGGCGGGGAGTGGTGTCAGCAAAATGCATGCTCCAGAAAACCGGAACACAGCTGGAACCTTGCTGGAACCCTGCTGGACCCTCCCTTGTTGGACCCTTGCTTTTCAGCAACCTTCCCCACGCAAATCTTGCTGGAGCCTTGCTAGAACTCTGCTGGAACCTTGCTGCAACCTTGTTGGAACGAACCTTGCTGAGATCTCGCTGGAATATTCTTTCTTGCTTTGCTTAATGTGCCGGGTTGTGATGTTCAAAGTCTGGCTTGAACTTTTCTGGAACTGTTTTGCAACCTTACTGGAACCTATATGAAGACAACTTCTGGATTTGTTTTGGGTTTTGTTTTGTTTCTTTCTTTTTTTTAGTTGCGGCAGGCACTGAAAGGCGACGATCTCTTGCTGAAACTGTGATGCTGGGATCTTACCTGAACCTTTGCTGGAACCCTGGCATGAACCTTGCAGAAACCCTTTGCTGGAAGTCTTGCAGCAACCTTTCCATGAGCCATAACTTAGTTTGCATTTTTCTCTCCTTAACGTGCCGGGTAGTTTCATATGTCATTAAATCCTGGAACCGTGGAAACCCTGAAACCCTAAAACCTTGAAGTAATCCTAGAACCTTTGAAACCTGTATCCTTGGGATCCTGGTGCAAGTTTGCAATTTATGCCCCCTGACATTGCAAGCTTGGAACCCTGGAGAGCTCTGGAACCCTGTAATCCCGGAACTCTGAAATCTTGGAGTTTTGAAACAATCGAACCCTGCTGTGGATTCCTGGAGCCCTGTAACCTTGGAACCCTGCAACATTGGAATCCTGGATCTCTGGAATCGAACCTTCGACCTTTTGCAAGGGAAGCTTGGTGCTTGCCGTGAACCCTGATAACTTTGTGCACTGGGAGCCCTCAAACTTCACCTGAAACTTTGAATTTTGGGATTCTGATAGTATGGAACCCTTGGTCCATGGAATCTTGGAATCAGGACGCTGGGAGTTGGAACTATGAAACTCTAGAGTCATGGAATTGTCTAACCCCGCACTTGGCTTGTTGCAACCTTGGAGAAAACCGACAACCTTGTGAACAACTTTGAACCTTGCAACCTTGTGAAGCTGTATAGTTGACGCTTTGCTGTGGATCATAGCGTTTTTCCGTTAAATAAACTGAAGCAACTCTATCGTGTTTGCATTTGCTTTGCATGGCGCTGGTCATTTCGTTGATGAATAAAACCTAGACCCTGACAAGTACAAGTCTGAAACCTTGCTGCTAGGGATTATTCACCCAGGACAGGAATGATCGGAGCGTGTGTAGAAGTATGAGTACGTTTAAGTCAGCCAGCATCTCTCATAGTCATGGAAAAACATGGAGAATCTAGATGGATGCACCCATTGAAACCAAGTAGAGCTGAGATGTGGCCTGTTTACTTTCCTCCAAACCTCGTGCATCTTCCAGTCTCAAACAGAAGAACGGTTTGTCCTATGGATCATTGAAGCTATTCTTAAGATTGACACCAAAACCCCATAAAACTTGACAGTTTTCCAGCGACAGACGTTTTTTGCGTCAATCAGCAGCTTGCTGCGCCAGGTTGATCTTGCTGACGACCCTCACGACATCAGTTGGGTCGGCAAGCAGTTCTTGAACAGGCATGATTTGTGTGCTTTTTATCACTGGCAGCTGCGCTAAGCCGTTGGTGTCCATCATAGCTCGCTGTGGCCAAATTTGAGGCAAAATTCATGAAATTTCAATCTAAGAACACAGAAGTCATTACTATCGACTCAAGTGGACAGGGAGCTTATCTTCCCTCGGACATCAGGGCCTTTTGTGCAGTGAATGTACAAAGAAATGCATATTCGTTTCAACTCACTGGGGCTGTAACAGCCTAGGTGAGCATCGATTTCAAAGCAGCAAAAGGGAAAAATAAAACAGCACTTGGCTAGCGATGCCGGCTTGTTTTGAGCAGCATTTGATTGAATGTGGGTTGCGGTAGCCACCGCTAGATTGTCTTCACACTCGCTCTGGGTCTGGGAGTCGTGCTTCGTTTGTCTACCAAACTTACCAAACCCAAAAATAGGAAGGGAACTGGAACCTGCGGTTCATTTGCAAACTTGGGTTTTTCATGGTTTTTCAAGAAAATGACTCATGCAAGTGCAGATTGGAATCCTTGCGCCGTGAGCTATGTCTTTTGCCGTTCATTGTGATGTCACTCGGAGACGTTGTCAGGGCAACAAGCACCAAAAAACTACGTCTCACAAGAACAACCACAGTCATATTTACAACTTAATAAAGTCATGGTCAAGAGACAGTGAACACATCGGTGCAGTACTTGACAATTACACATCCATCAAGTAGGTTTCGACAATGGGACATCTAAAGGTCAGCCATGTCGGTTGCACCGTGTGCAAACGAGGCAGATTTTGTCCAGCTGCGGGTTTGCCAGTTGCGAGATGCATGCCGGGAGCGTGGTTTGGATTCAACTGGCAAAAAAAATGAGTTGGCAGCAAAACTGGCTGAAAATGGTGGATTTAGTCAACAGGAGGTGTTGGCTTTGCGACAAACATATCAAAGTGGATCATCACGACTCCAGGGGAAGAAGCCGGTGAGACTCAAAACAAGTGCCAAAAAACGTAAACAAAAGGGGCCAAAGATCGGTGACACGGACTTTCGTAAACTTTTTTGGGCTGTTGCAGATGGGACTTTGCGTTGTTCTTGTGGCAAGCCTCTGCGACACCGCAACGGCCGCTTCGGTCTCTTCCTTTTTTGTGCCTCTGGACACATTGAAAGAGTGGAGAAAGCAGTCGCACGCATGCAGGACCTTCACAGATCGGGTTGGGGGGAATTTGTCAAGTCGTGAAGTATGATTTGAAACTGTTTGTTCCAATTGATTTTCACATTCTATCATTGTCCCAGGATATGGAAGATCCGGTTGCAATTGTTTTGGAGCTGGAAACACTACAGCATGTGCGTCTCCATTCCAAAGGTGCACGGGACTGCGCCAAGCTTCAAGCATGGGCAGGCGAAGCCAAGAGCCTTGGCTAGTTGGACCCTGTGTTGTTTTCTTCTGAAGTATACCCAAATGCTGGTTGAAATGCAACACATATGTAGTTTTGAATATTTTTGTTTTGGATCCGAGGTTTGGTTGCAGTGAGCCACGGGAAGATTGGCTTGATCCAAGCAATTCAATTCTCTATGGCGAGCCGCAAAATCCAGCAGACTCAAAGGAAACCAGTGGTTCCAACGAACAAGTGTCGCAGCGAGTTGGCTATGTATTTCCCCTGTGCCAACTCGATCAGTTCCTAGAGGCTTTGCAGAGAGTCGCTGACCAAATTGCAGATGTTTCAGAAGCAACAATCAGAATAGATACGCTTCCCACAGCTGTCATACAATACCTGAAGGACAAGGACTGGGTACCTGAAAGTGATTGGGCGATGGACTTGCTCAATGGGATCGACAAGGACTGGAGAAGTTGGCCTGAAGTGTTGACTTTTGATGCGTTGATGGATCTTCTTCGCACCAAGGCCGTAGGGGTGTGGGAGCGAGATCTTCTTAACGTGGCTGTTGCAGCAGGTGCTCCAGAGCCAGTTCAGTGGACTTGTCTTGGCCAAGGTCACGACCAAGAGGACCAAAAGGCAGTGCAAAAACCCCAAAGGGCCAGGCTGGATCCTGAGGCAGTTCTGGCGAGAATTGAATTAGCACAGCGGGAGGCCAAGCGTTTGTGTCAAGCAGCTCTTCATCGAGCTCCTGATCTCTCACGTTTGAGAAGCTTTCAGTGGGAAGGTGTCTCTCGAGTGCTGGAGCTGGGAGGTCGTTGCCTCATTGCAGATGAGATGGGATGTGGCAAATCAGCACAAGCGCTTGGAGTTGTGGCAGCTTACAACTTGTGGCCTGTTCTGATCATTTGCCCTGCATGCATGCGCTTAGTCTGGGCTGAAGAGCTAGAGACATGGCTTCCAGCCCTTTTGCAACCTCGCCATGTGCATGTCATCCACTCGTCCAATGACATGCTTCCGCCTGGGTCATCCCCAAACAGTTTGGGGGACACACAGGTGGTCATTGTTTCTTTTGCAATGGCACGGCTGCTGTTTCAGAATCTGGGTCAGCGCCAGTGGAGGATAGCCATTGTAGATGAATCCCATTGCCTTCGAATGATCAATGGAAAGGCTGGTCAGGCCACACAAGCAGTGCTTGAGTTGCTGAAACCTGTACCTCGTGTCCTGCTTCTTTCCGGTACTCCATCACGGTCAAATTATCTGGATATTTTCACTCAAGCAAACCTGCTGCGACCAGGTTTGTTGGGAGACTCTTTCCACGCCTTTGCCCGTGACTATGACGAACCGAGTTTGTCATTTTCAGGCCATTTGGTTCCAGGACGATGTCGTCGTAGTTGGCAGTTGGCACTGTTGCTGCGGGATGCGATGATGGTGCGACGGAAAAAAAGCGAAGTGCTGGAAGATTTGCCTCCGAAGCATCGGCGCATCATCCGCCTGGCGCTCTCTGCGAGGCTCTCGCGTTCACTCTCAGAGGCTGAAGCCTCTGCATTGACAGACTTTGAACGCTGTGGTTTGTTGAAACTGGTGGCCGCTGAGAAATGGTTGCTGGAGAAGTTGGAGGTCTGTGTTGCAGAAGGCCAAAAAGCCGTGGTTTTTGCACACCACATCAGAGTCTTGGACAGGGTTTCCCAGGTGGCTGCCAGCATCGACATGATTCGCATTGATGGGTCAACACCACCTATCACTCGACAGAGCCTCATTGCAAAATTTATGAACAAGGGTGGACCTTCCTTGGCAGTCATTGGTGTCACTGCTTGTGTTCCTTGGTCAGGCTTTAATCAAGTTTCAGCCACAAGTGAGCACAGTGTACTTTTTTTGAAATTGGAAACATTGATGGAGTTAAGTCGAACTACATATGATTCCTTTGCCTCTTACATCAGTTTCCGTTTGGAAACCCTCAACCATGCCATACCATGCCTTACTTTGTTCACTTGTTTGACCAAGGCAGTGGGCGTCGACCTGTCTGCTGCATCTCTGGCCATTTTTGTTGAGTTGCCACCGGATGCTTCATGGCTTTGCCAAGCTGAAGACCGTTTACATCGACACGGGCAACAGAAGGCTCTGCAGCCTGGTTCACTGCCTAAACGAAATGAATTCACTGAGTATTTTGTAGCGAATTTAGTGAACTGAAATGAATTCAAAATTGTTTGAAGAAGTGACTGAGCACGAATGGCCAGTTTCTTCTAATCAGATCTCCTCTCTTGAAGTTCTGTCAAATGATGTGTTTCATTTGGACATATTTGGACACACTCCACACCATAACATACCATAACTCCAATCGCTTTCCCAAGACCAACCTTGCCGATTATTATTTTTTTGGCCAAAAAACTCCAGGCAGTGGATGTTCTATTGCTGCTAGCAGCTGGATCCCCATGCAGAGTCAAAGGTCGTTGGACAGCCGCAGAGACGGCCATGGCTGTCACTGCAGAAGAGCAGCGCTGGATGCAGCTGCGCCAGCGCTTGAGGGAGGTGACAGCATTGCATGATGTATCTCGGTTACGATAGTAGTTATATTATATATATATTGTAAAGAATTCTAATTTCATAATGAGAGATTTTGGATGCTTGAACACTTTTTCTAATCTTAGACAACGCATACTGCATTGTTGCTTGAGGTATTTGGGCATGATTCAGGACAGATAGTCTGAACCAGTCTGAACCTAGCCTCAAACACTTTTTGACTCGCAGACTCTTCCCTGCTTGAGGCTACAGCTGCTACATCTGCAACAGTCTCCAACTACCAGACATCAATACCATCATTGGCAGGACATGCGGATTTCAGCTTCGAAGTTTCACCTCACACTTCGCGTCTTCATGTTTATTCCAACGGAAAACCCCTCGGATTGACCTTGAGAGCTGATGTAGAGAGTCACTGGGTAGGGGATAGTGCACAGCTTGAGAGGGAGGCTGCAGCATTTCGACTGGCTTGGAAAGCGCTGAGTCCCTACCAGCAAAAGCTTGGGAGAGGAGTTGCCCACAAGGCAGGATTCGTTTGACTGGGGATAGCTGTTTGGGCACTTGTTGATGTTCTCTTGCTCCCAAAGGTCTACTTTCAATATCTTTCAATAATCTGGACATGCTGGAGGCTATTGCGATCGGCTTCTGCACTTTTGATGCAATAGGCAAAATCTGTTTCATGCAATCCTCATCCCTGAGGCACACGAAATTCAATTGCGATCAGCGCCTTCTTTGTCTGGGTCTCGAATCCGTTTCAGCCAGACAAGCCTTGCAGACGAGGTTGGGGCAGACGCTCTTGGAATCTGCACCTATGAGCAATATGAGCTAGGGCCCTAGGGCTAGTCTAAGTCTTCTTGAAGGTCAAGTTTCATAGTGAGATGGGTGACAAGTTTCATAGTCAGATGGGTCATAGGAGTCTCCCTGTCAAGGCCAAGACTCTACCTCGATGCCAAGTTAGTGTGCAATACACACAGGGACGACTTGGAGGGCATACCTTGAAGTTTTTGCAGCCGATGTCCAGAGATGAAGACTCTGAGCCGACCTTGTTGTGCATGGAATGCTTAAAAGTTCTGGATTCTCACAGCATCAAACCCAGTTCGCTGGATGCTGCCCTGCCTGGCCCAGATGGTGAGACAATCAGTCACGAAGCCTCTGCGAATGAAACGGACCTGTTCTGCTCCGGAAACTGTCGGGCACGGTTCTTTGGAAAGAGAAACGGCACCAGTTTGAGGCGACAGCTTTTCGACCTAGAGCGTGGGGTGTGTCAAAAATGTGGAGTTGACTGTCACGACTTGTGGCAAACTCTGCTGACTTCAAGCCCTGAGCGACGGAAGAAGAAATTGGAGGACAGCCCAAGGGATGGATTCCTTTCAGCTCACTTTGTTTCTCAATTTGGGGCTAGTTGCTGTGAGTTCGGTTCTTGAATCTACATTCTAGACAGGAAAGCTTGGAGGAGCTGGTATGACTTGAAGAGTTTTCTTCAAAACTTGGAGTCAACAGTCATGTCAGCTGTTCCTATTTTCTGTCTTGAACAAATCATATCGGGATAGTCTGGTTAAGAGCCCCCAATGAGAGCCGTCCATTCCACAGCAGTTGAACACGAACGTTATTAGGGGGGCGTGTGAAACGTGCACAACTTCTGTGAAACGTGCACCACTTCTTGCAAACGTGGACAACTTCTATGGATTCGATGACAAGTTCTCAAACACTGCAAAGAGCTCTCAATCAGACTATACCCAATCATATATTTATAATATATATATATAATTGAAACTAGTCCTTGCTCATTGCTCAAAGTTGCTCATTGCATTTTTGCACAAAACTGCCCAGGAGCTGGCGCCTGAGATCAAATCACCCTCCAAGGTCACAGAGGGTTCCCTATGGCAGGCCGACCATGTTGTGCCCGTGTGGCGCGGAGGTGGTCTATGTGGCCTGGAGAATCTGCAGACTCTTTGTACCGCATGCCACAAAAACAAAATCAAAGAGGAAGCGAAAGAGCGGAAAGAACGGAGCGAGCGGAAGGAGGACTGGGAACAGACTGGGACAGGGGGAAGTAGGTCCGATTTGGACTGGGTGGATAAATTGTGAGGATTTCCCGAAGGGAATAGCACCGAGATATTTCCACAAGTGGATTGCAATCCAGATTTGTGCTCGCGGCTTGAATAATGATGTCAGAAAACAATGTATGCGGAAATGAATCAAAATCCGAGCTTTCTCATACTTAAGACATCAAATATTTCATCCATTTTCATCCTGTTGGTTCAGGAAGGAAAGAGTCGGACTCGCAGTCCTGCCAAGAAGCCAAACAAGAGTCCAAAGAAGACTCAAGCGATGAGCAAGACGAGCAAGACATCCGAAGGTTTTGAAAGGCCGAGAAAAGGACCTTGGGCGCCCAAACTTTGGCCCCAAGGATGTCTTAAAGGCACTCAAGCTGAAACCACAGGTTGGAGCCAGCTGAAGGTGGGCAAGCGGACCATTGATTTGGTTGATGATGAGCAGCCGAAGAGCCCACCAAAAAGCTTGTGCGAGCGAAGTGATTACATTCCGGATGCATTTCCAACAGTATGCAGGGCGTGTCAGAATCCAGAAGCATGTCTGGCTCTCATCACTCTTAAATTGTCATGTTTCCACGATTCCACACTGCCTGGATATGGCTCAATGGGAAAAAAGCATGGCTCATGGAACCACGAGAAGCACGCTACGAGATTGCACGCTCAAAGTATGAGGCAAGTACATCCTCGCATGGACACACATTTCTGTTGTCGCCCCCGAACTTTCGCACAGAGAACCCAGCATATCGCATCCAATTCGCAAACCATTTGAAGAGGCGGGACAGAATGTGGCAGTGCAAAGATGCCTCAATTGCTGCAGTCTATAGGCACATGTTCAACAACGACCACTAGCTCTACAAGAAGCGGCACACAAGAATCAAGGAATTGAATTTAGGTAGAGACTAATTACGAAGTAACACATGAATATTTTAGGACAGAATTAAAGGGCATTCTGGCATTCTATTCAAGCTGTGGCTGAGCTAGCGAGTATCAAGCCATTGAGAATCAAAATGACTAATGGCCTGCGTTTCTCGAGTTACTTATTTCAGATCATGAATGCATGGGACAATGACGGGTTCATTTCAGACATTGCAAACATCCGTACTGGACACTGCCAATCCCTGTCTGCAAATTGTGCTCTCTTTTGCTGTTGAAATGCAGCTGCTCAAATTTACATTTTGCGGCTGTCAGGACATGTCGTACGGAAAGGGCTACGGTGACTACAAGGGCTACGGTGAGATTCTTACTTGCTTTCTATTCAATGATCTCCACAATCCAAAGCAGGTGCAGATCGCAAGCGTTGACTACAACATGATAGAATAATGATTAAATATGATGTACAGTACAGTAATATAATGTGATAGAATATGATATAAATATATAACATGTATGTCCATGCGTTAATCTCAAAGTCACTTACACTTTACTAAGACATCATTTGACGGGATCCTCGCAGGCGGCTGGGGCAAGGGAGGCTTCTATTATCCTCCTTGGGATGGCGGCAAGGTGCGACTAGTGCCGATGTGCTCCGATGTACATTGAAGCACTATGAGAGAGAGATAGAATCAGATAGAACCCTAGACATTGACATTGCTTGGTTTAGTTTACTTAGTTTAGCATTCTGTGAGTTGGCTCAAAGATGTGTGATTTCTGGGGAAGAAACGTAATGTAAAGAAGTCTCAATGCTGCGCAGTTTATTCTCTCCTGGTCAGCCTTATTTCGAGGGAGTTTTTTTTGCATCGGTGGTGCAGGGCATGATGTCCTACAACTATGGCATGATGATGCCTCCGATGCAGGAAACCTAGAAGAGCCGGTTCTGAACACACTTTCTGCATTGGCAGCAAACATCATGTTTTGAGGATCAAATCTTCAGTGTCAGACTTCAATGTGTATATAATCTGTTTCGACATGCCTCTCATTCGCTTTTTGCAACGCCAAGGTTCGCTTTTAAGGGAAAGGGCAAGGGCAAAGGGAAGCGCAGCCCACAGCTGAACGTTGCCTTGACCTTGGTTTTTGTACAACAATTCAGCTTTCCGGCCACGGTTTCTGATTGTGAAATTTGCGGGTTGAATAAGTTGAATTCAGGAGGTACTAACCTCATTGCTCTATGCACTTCACATTTTGCAGTGACTCCTCAAGTATTTGAACTTGGACAGTTGTGACTTACCTCAAGAATTCTGAAGGGAATCCCTGAGGATCCAGCCAAGAAGCTTTGGATTGGAAACATTCCAGAGGAAGCAAACTGGAAGGATTTGCAGGCGTTGGTTGACAAGGCACAGTAGGGGGGAAGTGGTTGTGTTTCCGCTGGTGTCAATCACAAGTATCAGGTACCACTTACATATACTTACATGCACACATTCACACAAACACACTTTCACTTCTGCACCTGCTTTCTCAGCTGGAAGATGTGACGAACCGTCGTGGACCTATTGAAATTCCTTTTGAAAATAACCAATGCACAGAACAGATGTGGAAGAACCAGTGCACAGAGCACGCAATGTGGACGTGCTGTAGCCAGGCGGGAAAAAGCCGATGGGTGGAGATCTTCCGTGGCAAAGGCAAAGGTACGGGTGCTGTGGTGCTGGGGCCTTAGATAAGAACTTGGCTCAAAAATCTGATCAGCAAACTGTTTGGCACAATCATCCTTGTGATTTTTGTTGCTGCTTCTTGTCCCTGCTTATGTGTGAATTTGAGAAAATGCCGTCAAGTCAACTTGAACTCTGAGCATCTCTGAGCCAGATTGGCCTTTGTCAGACTTGCACCATCTGGCATCGTTTGTCAAACCAAGGTACAACACTGCAGACGAAGCGCAAGCTGCAAAGGCCACTTTGAATGGTGCGGACCTTTGCGGCTCATCCATCGTGGTTGATTCCTGGGAGAAAGGCCCGAAGCTGCATGGTCCAAGTGGTCCAAGTGGTCCAAGTGGTCCAAGTGGTCCAAGTGATGGTGACTTTGGACATCGCTACCAGTGTTTTTTCGCTGATGAACTCTGCAGGTGAGAAAGCTTGAGGCTGGGAATTGGTGGAGCCGTTCCCAGTCGACATGCAAAATGCCATGACATGAAAAGCAGACATCGCTGAGAAACATGTAGTGACATGTAGTGGTGAACTTAGAAAATTCTTTGCCTGGGACTCTAGTCGTTTCCGGTTTCGAGTGCTCCAGGCATCTACGTACAGTGAGATGGATACACGAAAGTGATTGACGAAAGACTCTCGAGAGTCTCTCACCTCGTCTTTGCAACAATGGCTGAGAAAAGAATGGAACTATATATATATAGCAGAAAGATGCAGAAAGTATGAAATGACCTGGAATGCGAATTGGACCAATGTTGCAAGACCCAAACCTGAATTCCGTATTCAGGTTACTGTGCTGTGCCTTACTGCCCTGTTCTGAGTAGAGTGAATGCCCTGCATCGATCCCCAACGTAATGAATATGAATTTACAAAAGTAGCATACAATTCTACAAATGCATACAATTCCAATCAATTCCACTATCATCACTATCTAACTTTTCAATGGCGTTGGGTAGCCCAAAGTGATGCTGCATACACTTGCTCCGTAGTTTTCGTTCACGAGTCAATGCAGAGTTGCAACAGTGCCTTGATGCTGTGAACATGATCAACAGACCAGCTGGATGAAAAAAAGTTTAGTTTTCTCCTGGCAAGCTTGGAAAGCCTAGCACACCTGAAGCAATTTGTCCCTTTCAAAATGGCTTCCTTTGTTCAGTTACCTTGGAATTTCCGCAGTGTCGTGGGGCCGACGTTGCTTGAGGCTCAAAGGAGCTCGGATTCCTTCGAAGCCCAGACTCGCCTACTTGGCCTACTTGGCCTACTTGGCCCACTTAAGCACTTGTGGGTTTTAACGCCGTACCTTGGCAGAACTCTGAATTAAGCATATTAAGCGTGCTGTTCTTACTAAGAATGTAAGAACTTAGATTCTGATGGACAACTCTGGACTGTGGAGGATGAAGGACTGATGAAGGATGAGTGTCTTCTGTCCTGTTCAGTCCAGAGCAGAGGTGTTCTCTTCTTGATCGCTAGATGTCTCTGGCTGCCTAGCAATCGTGAGTGAAATGTCAGGCAATGTACAGCAAGGGCTATGGCGGCGGCTGGGGTGGCAAAGGAGGACCGCGGCAAGAGAGCAAAGGATCTCACATTACAGACATTACAGATCTTAAATCTCAATCAAATCCTGTTGTAAACAATCACACTAGTGTAATATCTTGGCTTGGGAAAGGATGGTGGATATCAATCAAAGGGCTTGGCTTCTATGAGCTAGGAGTGATAAAACTTATTGAACGCTTTTGTTGAGACTAAACCTACGTATTCCCCTCTACGATGGATGACATCCTCCGTTTGGAGCTTGGAGCCAAACAGGTTGGAATGGCAAGGGCTTCTCCTATGGCTTTTATCCGGGCTTTGCGCCATGGGATGGTGGCAAGGCTGGAAACACAGCACAGAAAGTCTCATAAGGCTCCGGAAATACTGGATTTCTGGGGAGGATCTTTATTCCAACAGGTGAGCTGACCAGTATGCTACAGAACCTTCAAAGATGAAGCTTCATTTTCTGATCAGACAGCTTACTGATACCCATGCTTACCCATGCTTACCCATGCTACATTTATTTGGCTGGCAACAGGGCATGATGATGTTTGGTGGAATGCCGCCCATGCCCCTTGTCTGCATTCTATTTCTTTAGCAGGTAATTGAGGCACACTTGCGGATGTTGAAATCATCAGATGTCCAGCTGAACAAACGTGTGACTTAGTATCAGGGACCACAGCATGTCAACACCTAAGGTTTCCATTTAAAGGGAAGGGCAAAGGTAAAGGCAAGCGAAGCCCGCAGCTTCGCGTTGTGCGGATGCCAAGATGCAACTGACTTTCTTGCTGCAAAGCTCCTGGATGGAACTTTTTTGTTTGGATGATCTATATAACAGCCAAATCTTTTCGTAGCTATGACTTCTGTATCGAATATCTTGCGGTGAAGAAGCACAGAGGAGTGAAATCCAAGCCACAAATTTGCTGGCTTCCGCAGCCCTCCAGTCACAGCAGTTTGCTGTTGATGCGGTTGAGATCTGTTGAGGACCCATCCAGAAAGTTATGGATTGGCAACATCCCCGAGCAGGCCAAATGGAAGGACCTCCAAGCCCTTGTTGACCAGGCCGCCCTTGGGTCTGGCAATGTCTGGCATGGGCGTTAGGGTGGATGAGCCGGGCACCAATTCTTGATGTATCTTGATGTATCTTGATGTACAAGTCGCATACAAGTAAGGCCACCTGAAATCACAAACGGGGATCGCATAGATTCAGAGGTTTCAGTTCTTAGCGTGTTGCCGTTTCAGTTCTTGTGCCTTTCTGGCAACTCGGTCTAGTTTGTGAAACTTATTGCTTCCTCTCCGCGTGGTTTCTTCGACCCTTTGTGGCTTCCTCTCATAGTTTTCTATCCTGGTCGATCCTCATTATTTTCACAGTTCATCGTTCATTAGGTTCCCTTCCAGTGGCAGTATGCCATGATATGCCCATCTGGCGGTTTTTAACAGGCTGGAGGAAAGAGCAAATGGGTCGAGATCTTCCGTGGCAAGGGCAAGGGTACAGCTGCTGTAGTGTGACCAGTAGGATCAGACAGGTCGGCGATCTTAAAGGTACAATGTGTTCAAACATTTGGCATGTGTGCGACTTTTTTCCCCTGAAGCTACACAAACCGAAATAGCTGTGTTCAAGCATGTTCAAACGCTCTGGGACTTACCTTGCTGCGACTTAACCGAATACACCGGCCATGAATGAGCAGAATATTATAAGATTAATGTTGCTTTCTTCAAAGATGCAACTTGGGTTGCAGGTTGCTGAGATGAAGATGATGAAATACGGGTTACAATATGTTACAACTTGGGTTGTATTGGTCACGCGAGGTACGCCACGGCTGAAGAGGCTTCTGCTGCGAAATCCACGCTGAACGGTGCAGACCTCTGCGGTTCCTCCATCGTGGTAGACTCTTGGGAGAAGGGTCGACAGGACGGGGCTGTGGGATGCTCTCGGTCGGCTGTTCCTTTTGATCCCGGGTGTACTTTTGCCATTCCTTGCCACTTTTGGTGCTATGGAGTTGGGTAGTTTTGGCAGGTTGAAGCTTTGCAGACTTTGCACTGCGGATCAATATTACAGATTCACAGTGCCAGCGCATTGCGCGAGTCCTTTTGTAAGCTTGAGATGACAGTGCATCAGTGGCATTCGATGCTGCAGGACTGAAGAATCTGCCCACGCCCAGGTCAGCCCTGTGCAGCTTGACAGGAACCACTTTTACTAAGTATTTTAAGGCTGGCTTCCAGAATTTGAGGCTGGGAAAGTTACCAGGAAGTCATTTTTATGATAGCTCAATAGCACAAGCTGGCAATGTTGAATTTGCTTTTTCTTGGCAGCCTGTGTCACGTCTGAAGCCAGCTGAAGAAAGAATCAAGAAGCAATAATCTTTGGGCTTCGTTCAGAAGATCCCACCTCCCTTCTCCAAACCAGAGGGGGGACTGTAAATATCAAAATATCTTCAGCTTTGTTCAGCAGCTGAGAATTATCGAAGGCGTTTCAGCCACACTCCTGATGTGTAGTTAAGCGAGCTCAAGCAAAGATGATGACAGCTGAATTTCAATTCGATGCTCTCTTTGTGCTTGTTGGGCTTTGTATCAGGGAACACTGCGCGAAGCGGGATAGACATTGCTGAGCGTAAACTTATGTTTTCAGTAGTTTTGAAGTATTGCAGTATTACACCAAAACCTTCTAAAACCTTCAACCGTGTCCAGATGACCCGTGAAAAGCACAAAGAGAGCCGAGAAAGGGTCTGGTGCCATTTTGGGCTCTGTCCGAGATACTTTCAATCGAGACGTCGCGCGACAAATGCAAGCATCTTTATTGCAAATGGTTATGCAAGTTGTGTTCGACCCCTGTCTCTAGAATTGGCAGAACCAACCTCAACCTCATCCTGCTGTTCCATGTGCTTTTGACGGTACTTGCAGTCAAAGCCTTTTTCCCACGGACTTGCTGTCTTTGCCAGATCTTTGGATTCCTGCTACAGTGTTGCTGTGTGCACACTAAACAGGCGACCAATAGCCCACTCACACAAATGCAGGCTAATGCAGGGGCAGTGTTGCATTGAAGGCAACATAAATTCTTTACTTGGAAAGCTTAGCGCACTGCCAGCAATTCTCAGCATGCTGAATATGGAACCTAGTTCGCTTGAGCTTCTCTGGGCCTCCTTCTGCTCCCCATTCCATGGCCTCACTGTCGTGCCATGCAGCTTGTTGCTGTTGGCGCCTCAACTCCTCAGCTATTGAGAACTTTGGCACCAAGGTGAGGGTATCCAGGGTATCCTGTCTAACATCAGACGGGTTGAACTCGTTATAACTCGTTGGCTCCCTGACTGAGCTTTTTGTGCAACTTTGATGTATGGCTTTGATGTATGGTTTGTCACAGGGGCTGTTCGTCTCATCGACAGCATTGCCAGCGAAATAGCCATGCAGCTTCGGTGCTTGCAATTGGCGCATGTGTCTCCGCAGCTTGTAGGGAACAGAGGCAGGGCTGATTTTAGGGTTGCCCAAATGGAGTTCTTGAAGTTTAGGATCTATTCATGGCTGAAGGTGAGGATTTGCAGGTTGTCTTTCTTGAGTTCGCAGTCTGGAAGAGTGGCCCCAGGCTGCGTTTGCAAAAGCGGAATGCAGTGGAAGACTGGCCAGCAGGCGATGTTTAACGTGGTAGTGTGCACATGTTCAAACACAGAGTTTGCATTGTTTCGGCGGTTTATTTTGACAAATGTTGACTTTGTTTTGGAAAGGTATGATTTTGGCTCAGATTGAACTATACAGTTTCATATCTCCTGAAAAGGTCAACTCTAAACTCATATCTTATCCTGACCCCCTTTTGCCATGCTTATGCACCAGGTGCAGGTGCATCTGTCGAAGATTGTGGCATGGTGTCCATGCAGGGCGCTGATCCGGATCGCCCGAAGGTGAATCAGGCAGGGAAAGACTCTCAATCTTCAGCAGTTTCTCACACCTCACCGGTTCACGGAGGACTCGGAATACTTGGAGCATTTTCCCCACCTGCCGGGTGAGGGTCTCTAGATTTTATCAGAGTTGCTTCAGCCTCCTCCTTCTCCTTATTCTCCTTCTTCTCCTCCGGCAGCCCCCTCAACTGCGAGCGCCAGATCTCAGTGGGCACTGCCGGACCTCAGCCAGACGCTAGAGGGAACGTCAGAGAGAATGCCAGAAAGAATGTCAGAATGAATGCCTGAAAAGATGCCAGATAGAATGTCATAATGGATGCCGGATAGAATGCCAGAAAGACTGTAGAAAGTATGTCAGAATAGATGCCAGATAGAATGTCAAAGTAAATGCCAGAAAGAACGTCAAATAGAATCTCAGAATAAAATAGAATAAATATATATATATGCCATATGTATATATATATATATACTTCCAGTCCGAATAGTGTGTCGGGGTGGGGATCACCCAAAGAAAGTAATTATACAAAATCAAGCTGCAGCTGGTATTCATGGTATTCATTCTTCTATTACGCGTAAAGTATATGGCAATCTGCGTAGGACCAAATTCAGACTGAACCCCAAAGTCGAGATGATTTACAGCCACTCAAAATGTTCACCGTGTGTTGATTGCTGCAGAAAGCATTGTTCTCTAGGATGCCTGCTACGTGGCGGAGCTGCCAAATGGAAGTTTGCAGGTGCTCCTGAAGCTTCAAAAAAAAAATCACTCAAAAGCAGTGCATTGAATCAACCTCAACCCTTAACCTTTTCGTTTTGGAGGCTGTGGTCTTGGATGGCCATGGAAAGAAGGGCCATGTGGTTTCTGGGGCCCTCAAGGTTGGAAGCCAATCACTATACATTGATCAGTTGCATTTGCTGCAGTCACTGCAGTCATTGATTTGGGGATCAAGTTTGGATCTGATTCTTTGTTGGATCATGTTGGATCCGCCTCCGGAGGCATTCTTGCCGGACCTCATTGAAGAGCAGTTGGCCCAGTTGGCCAACGCGTGCTCTGGCGACATTGGCAGTGCCCTGTGCGAGGCTTTTAGAGCTACCGATTCTGTGCTGCGGCAGAACAGAGTCGGTCAAGTTGCGAGAGCATCAGGAGACACCCGAATCGAAGAATTCGGGAAATAGGCTACATTGAAGGGTGGCTGAATTCCAACCTACGGATTCCCGTGCCGTTTGAAACCATGTCTTGCTAAGTCCATAAATTCTTATTGCACATTAGGAGCAGCTGCGCTGGCTGCAATTGTTGAAAGAGGTTGTGGCCTCAGAATTCGTTCTCTGTAGATACAGCAATTGACATAGTTTATGTTTGTTTCCCTGGCACGATGCACGTGCGAACAAACTTATCTTTTAAGGGTGTCAGTGTCTGATTGAATGATTGACACACACACACATAGCAATGAAATGCTATGAAATGCTACGCAATGATTTGCTTCAAAAGAGGGCTCAGTCTCAGTCATTTCTACAAAGGCAACAAATGGACTGTGCACGTTGCTTGCGCTGGGGACTGTCATTCCTGGCTGCTGGAGAAAGTGGAAGGAAGGCCAGGTGATTGCGACTGGGACCTCCAAGAGCACAATCGAGAGAGTCGAGTGACAGCTGCAACATATGTCGTTTTGCCACTTGGCAACAGCAGTTTTCAGGTGGCTTGGCAGTTCAATCTCCCAGCCAAGCAGTTGCCAACGCGAGAGGGAGCGGTTGGAGGCTGGCAGCTGGTCTACGGCATTGCCACTGAGCTGGGCTGCTTTTTCCACACTCAATCGCACTCAAAGCTGAACAACCGGCAGCTCTGTTGGAAGCCAACACCGTTGTGGCAAACGTGGCAAATTGATGCAAATTGATGCAAATTGTATGTATGTAGAATATCATATATGATATAGTGATATAATGATACATATATATATACATATACATTATACATACATATGTTATGAGTCCGGACTCCGGATCCCTGGCCCCCCCCCAATGGTATGGTCCCCCAAGCTCACGCTCTCGGGAACACGGGACACGGTACCATACATACATACATGCATGCATGCATCCATCCATCCATCCATCCGGATGCATCCATCCATCCATCCATCCATCCATACATACATACATACATACCTACCAACATACATACATACCAACATACATACATACCAACATACATACATACCAACATACATACATACCAACATACATACATACCAACATACATACATACCAACATACATACATACCAACATACATACC
>Ga0126342_10008751_pt1 | contig 18134 bp, 14 predicted proteins | sample Cyp1metagenome_FD_92528 | JGI IMG/M metagenome (GOLD analysis project Ga0126342, IMG submission 92528) | Coral microbial communities from Lord Howe Island, Old Settlement Bay, Australia - Cyphastrea 1 metagenome | ecosystem: Host-associated > Invertebrates > Cnidaria > Coral ... | reverse complement strand
TGATAATTGACCGTCCCACACCTGCCACACAAAACGGACTTGAAAATGTGATCCGCGGTTGACCGAAATGGATGTTTTGTAAAGCTTCCAAGAAGCATAAACTTTGTTCCTCCTGAAGTATATATATATATAGACACGGTTATATACGTATATATATATATATGATTTAAGCATAAGTATAGTTAGATTACAATCCCCGCATCAACAGTTTGACCCTGAGAATAGCAAATGTCTAGATATTTTAGATGAAAGTAATCCTCTAAGCCCTCCATTTGGCGGGGTCTATGTTAGATGGGGGATGGTAACTGGTACAACTGCAGTTCCACTAGACATAGGATCTCATTTAAAGCTTGGAAGATAAGCCGCACCGTAGAGATCGCAATGGATCCCCATGTTGGATCAGATCTTTACCCCAAATCCCCGTGGGCTGTGCTGCTGTAAATCCCATGAAATCCAGTAGCTGATGAGCTCCATCACGAGGTAAAGACAGTCTTCTTCTTCCACCTGGGACTGATCTGGTCCAATTTCAAGTCCCCTTAAAATGTATTGAAGGGCCATCCCCCAAAAAACAAAATCATGCTTCCAGTAAGAATAGTAAACATTATGTACAAAAAAATGTACTATATTTCAAGACCTAGTACGAGCGACCAAACCTTTGGCTGTCTTGAAACCCTGTAATATGAGAACTTCTTCCAGCAAAATGGGAATAAACCTGAGCCAAAAGTTCTGTGACCCCCAAAAAATATATTATATACCCAAATTATTTATATATATATATATATTTATACCCTAGGAAGATGTACATGGTAATCAAACAAGGCTTATTGGAACCTCCAAAACCTCCATTTCGGGGATTTCCTAGCCATCCCCATGATATCCCCCACAATACCATCAAATTGTTGCTGGACTTCCCATCAAACGCATATATTATATTAACATTGATGGGAATTATTGAATTGGTATTGAATTCCCGTATGTTAACACCAATGTTTTGCAATATCTTCGTATCATGTTCCTATAATTTGCCGATAAATAGTTCAAGATCACCTATCCTTCACAGGAGCTCAGGCAAAGCAGAACGCCCTTCGGGGCGCACCACGTCCACCAGCTTCACAATGTGCTCGTGCTTCCTGGATGGTGACGACGGTGACGACTGGATGCACCGGGAGAATGGGTGATGTCTTGGGCTGGGCTGAAGTAACATAGGAAACATACTACATATATACCACATTTAGTGCATTTGTTGAGAATCTTCCTTAAGTGAAACTGCAACTGCTTGAGGTTACAACCGCAATTCTGCCAAGGGAGTTGGAAACCGCATGAAACTGCTTCCACTGCTCTAAATCCCAACAATAAATCTCACCAAGTGCGTTTCAACTTGCCAGCCATGCTGGAAATGAGTCATAGTTGGCCACTGCAAGCCACTTGGCAGCCATTTTCCTATCCCCCAACGGGAAATCAATGGCCCTATATGACGCCCCTCCGAATCAGCCGGCCCCGCCCAACGCAACGAGCAGCAAAGAGAGAAGGATCTCAATCTCTTGGTGCAGCCTGCGTGGTGCTGGTACACATGCAACATGACATAGCATGACTCAGAGGCAGGAGTCTGCATATATTACACTATATATATATAACAATAAACATAGATATATATATATATATTATACACATGTAATGCGTGTGTACATATCATCTAGACGTAAATTATGTATATGGCACATATAAGTTATACATGTATGTGATGCACGCAAAATTTGTATATGAGCAATGTCTCAAACGGTTCTGTTCACTTCACATATGTTGTTCAACATACTTTGCTAACAATGGTTTAGTTTCAACCTACTTTGCATGTAAACCATTGTAATCCACAGTGCATAAAGATATCAAGGTGACCAAACTCCATTCTGAAACACCATCTCATCAGGGCCTGTCGTTCATCCGCGTGAAGCCCGGTTGGTGTCGCAAGCGTTTCAGGCTAATGACCTTCACCGCATAGATGTCCTGCGAATGGTCGATGGGTTTTTGCGAAAATCTGGAGGAAACCATTGCGTTTTTTTTTACTGGTTTTGACTATAGTAATTCTAGGATATTCTATGGCTTTCCAATGGTTTCCATGTTCTCTCTGTCAATCCTCCAATTCAATTGGGCATGTGTTGGATGAAAAATAGGTGAAAACACTTCAAATACATCGTGCACTTGAATCAGTCAGAAAATAGTTCGCAAAACATGTTGCTGAACTGAACTGGAAGTTGTTCTACTCTAATCTGGAACTTTGGGAGGTCTTGATATGTGATTTTTTCTCAAAGGACACAGGATGAAACACATCAAAACCAATCATTTATATAGATTCATTTCGGATCCCATCGTTTTTTGTTGGGAAACTCCGGTCGTAGCTCACAAGAGCTTTGGATTTTCCTGGGGAATATGGATGCAACATGATGCGACCACAATCAACCATACCCTCCCGGTTTCTCAAACCTGGCTCGCAGGAAAATCGCCCATCTAGAAAAGGGGATTTGCCAGCAGCCAGCCATGTTTGATGATATTAAAATGGATCAACCAATATCAACCAATATCCCATGTTGATATTCCATGCTATCCCATCAAAAATATCCCCATGAAATCTCCACCATTCTATCACCATGTTGAGAAAATTGTTGGTTGGTAAGCGATCCCAATGTCCCTTGGATTTTCCATGGATTGATTCCAAAGATCTGCACGGGGGCCTTCCCCCGGCAACACTTCCAGACTTTTGAGGTCACCCCGAAGCCAATCCTAAGACAAGGCGAAGTGGTCCTTGAAACGATAGAAACATAGAGAATCAAGAAACAAAATAGAAAGACTGGGCCCTTTTTTGCAATGATGTCCTCTCAAAATTCGAAAATATGAAGGTGAAGCAAAAGAACACAGAAAATTTGGGGTTGAAACCAGCTGACTGGAGGCTATATGGAATGATCAATGCAAAACGGGCAGAATGATACACTGACACAGAGTTCAGGATTCATCGTCCTGCTGTCTCTGATCCAGACTTGTAAGTTGCCATGGTCAGGCCCCCAACTGCGCAATTGTGTTCAATGCTTGGCTCCTTTTGAAGAATAGTTTATGTGCAATCCAATGCCAAAAACCTACCATTTCGCCATTTCGGGATGGTTTATACTCATACCACCCATATAGTGAATTAGGGGATTGATGGGGATTGTTTCTTATTGGGTTGCCCACATCCAGTAGGACCTCAGTAGGAACTTGCAACTTGCGCTCTGTCACTCCGTGCATCTCCGTGCCAAGGGTCTCTTCAATCAGCTGATACATCCGCGGATCCTCCGGGGGTCCAAACACCCGATCCGCGACCGGCGCCGCCGGCCTGCCAAGCACAGCAAGGTGGGAAGGAGAACTTTTTCTATTCAGAACTTCAGTTGAACAACATATGTGGAATAAGGGGAAGCAAAACAGCAACTATAATATTGGATCTACCATTCATCTCATAGCAAGGTGGGAAGGAGGAAGCAAAACTTGAGACAGCAACCAAGATCATCTCCAGGTTGTAAGAAACCCGATGCAAGTCGAGAGCCTAGCTAGATCAAAATGCAGGAAAATGCCAATAGAGTCGTCGGCCCAGCAAATGTCTCCCAATACAATAAACCATACACCACTCAATTTCCCATATATATGTATATCAATGTATATCATTTATCCGTTGGGAGATATTGAATAGCCTACCCCAAAATAGGGTTGGTTAATATATTGTTTTAATAGTGTTGTTTTCCACATGAGGCAATACACATTTACCTATGACAATCCCATACTTCGTTTCCCGATTGATTGTTGGTCTGAACCTGTCCTGACAACAAAAGTCCATTGAGATCATATAATTCATATATCATACATATCATACATATCTATTTATCTATCTATCTATCCATCTATCTATCTTTCTTTCTTTCTATCTATCTATGTATATATATAAATAGGCATATAGAACTATATTATATATATATGTATCTCTATCTAAATATATATATATATGATCACCCAAGCAGCGGAATCACCGCTAATCCATCCGACCTTGAAGCGACAGGTGATGCTGTGGGCCCTGTGGGCCTTGATGCAACGTCCCGCTCCTTGCTTTTGTCAAGGTCAACACCTTTGGACCTGTGCAAAATTTAGATCTTAGAAATGTTGAATGAATTTGAATGACAAAAAATAGATATATGAATGATATATGTAGATATAGCCGATATCACTCAACTTGATATCAAGTGATGAATTTATGTGACTTTCATGTGACTTTCCCATCCGGAATCCCCGTCACCGAACCATTCACCATGCGCCGCTCCATGCGTTTCCGCTCGAAGGGTTTCAGCTGCAACTGATCCGCGAAGATCTCCCAACTGAGCCAGAGCTCAGCCATGGTGGAGGCGCCATTCTCCTGGAGCCGCGGCAGCTATGTCGACGGCAATTTAGGGGGAAACATGTTCACAAAACCGATGGTCACATGGTGAAACCTGTAGTTCTTAACAGATGTTCACTCTTTGTTGTAAGATGTTTTACTGTTATTTGTTGATTCACCAAGTTGTTCATATGGCATGCTTTGGGTTAGCTCACGTGTTTTCAAAAACAATTGCCAACTTGGCACTATTGGGTTTCACCGATAACAATAGAGACATTAATCGTTGAGACAATGTAAGCGTAAACCAGCTGAAATGAATAGAACCGAATGGATGCAAGTAGTCAGCTGGACCATAGAGAATAACCACTCAGAACCAGTCGGAAGGTCGTTCAAAGTGCTGGCTTACAAAACAACATAAAACAACCAATAGCTCCCAGCATGGACTCCGTACCACCCATTCTGACGCCTTACACCACTGCAACAGCGGCGTGGTGTAGTGGCTCAAGTGTAGCTCCTGAAGCCAATCCTTGGGTGTGTTAGCTGAGTTGGGAACTTTTGCGGTTGAACCCCCTAATGGATCCTTAATGGAAGGAGCATTGTTTTAACACACGGAATCATATGGATATAACCACTATATCTACATACATACATATAGAAACGTATACGCGCACACACACACATGTATGTATATATATATGTATATGTAAACGCTCACCAACACGGTATTTGTATGTGTATATATATATACACATATGTTACACACGGCACCAACACAGTATTTGTCTAACTGAGACTTACACGAACTTGGTACTGGGTGCATCGTCCAACCTTACACTGGTTACACCAAGCAAGAAGGCCGTATTCCCGACGGACCAATCACAATTTGCTGTGGAAGAATTTGAAAATGAATAGTGCCATACTGCTGGGGGTTTCACCACATGAAAAAGGATCCCTTTGCTTACATGTGTGGTAAGGTTTTCAACCATTGAACGTTTGCAAAATAGCAATGCCTTGGGGGAAACGGAGAGTTTTTGCAGACACTGCGTGGACCCCTGGGCCTTACCATCGGAATGGCCATGCCATAATGTGGCAATATGTGGCGTGGCAAGCTCCCATCAATGTAAAAGAAACTACATGTTCATCAATGTTGATTTGACAATGGAAATGGTATCAACACTTGCAACATGCCTACAGGCTGAGCATATTCTCGAGCAAGCAGCAGTGACTTCTTGCGACAACCGGTGATGAAAGTGCAGGTTGCTGCTCGCACTTGCAACGTCTTTCCTTCCGTCTTGCTTCATGACACCCGAGCTGTAGCAAAGGAAAAGAGGAAATCACATTTCAGTCCTTCCATTTGATGTGCATATTGTGCACATTTAAAAAAATGTTATATATATATACACATATCATGTATATGAACAGTATGTGCTTGTGGGTGTGCCTAATAATACCTAGTTGTGCCTAATATATCTAGATATATCAAACGGGATTTCCAACCCCCAAAATTTACCAACGAAACAATAATCTGGCAAGAATGGCTTACCTCAGATAGGGAAAAGAAATCAATTTCGAAGCGGATCAGCATTTTTGCCTCCATCAAAATGCCCAAACACATCAACCAATTGTCTCCGCAGCATTTCACTAGTCCATTGAACCGGCCACAAATCCCAAATCCAGGGCAGCCAAAGCTGCTCTACTCGCTTCCGTTCCAATGGCTTCAGCTGCAGATCCGTCACAAAGGCCTCCCAATTCCTCGGTTACTCCTTGAGTCGTGGTGGATAGGTCCAAAGTCGATGTCAAAAGTCTAATGTTTCAAAAATCTTAAATCATGTGTGTTTTCTCCCTCCGGTTTTAGCTAGCACAGATCGGGGTGTAGCGATGGATACTTGGATGCTTCGGCTACGAATAGTAAGTCGTCAGGATTTACTTACCTGTGAGTATGCCACTTGCAATGCCTTGTGCCACAGTTGCTGACCTTGGCTGATATGCTCCAGCCATACTTTTCTCAATGGATTGGTTGAAGGGAACATGTACGGGAAACTATATATATAATATATATGTTTTTTGCTCTTCACCATCGATTATATGTGTGGGTTTCTTTACATCTATTTACCAACAATTAGATGGGTTTCCTGGTTCCTGTTGGTTTTCCCCTATACCAAGCCAGTGAAAATCTCAGATCTTTGTCCCCCTCAGATGGCTTATGATTGGGCTCAATGAATCCCATCCCCCAATCTGTTCTACACCAGTTAAATCAGGTGTAATAGGGGATTTACCATCTGGTTATGACTAACATAGCCATGGAAAACCACCATGCTATTAATAGGTAAACCATCTATTTCTATGGGCCATTTTCCATGGCTATGTTAAATAACCAGAGGGTACACATCCTTTAATTCTTTGGGACTATTTAGAATCATTGAATGGCATGCCGCACCCCAAACAACACAGGCTGTCAAGCTTCTCAATCACCTCCGACAAGCTGATGGCACCTGATGCTGCCCCCCGTTTGGACTGGTGTTTGCTGTCAGAACCTGTGGGGAATGATCCGTGCAATGATCATCACAAGCCTTTTCCATGGAAGAAATATAATGATATTTAGAATGATATTGTATATATATATATATAGTTGCTAGGGCAGGGTTTAAAAAACGGCGTGTTATACCATCTGAAATCTGAAAAAATCACATGATTTTAGGATTCATCTGCATCACTTGCGCTAGTCGTGAGTGAAGCACGTCAGAGTGTACGCGGCGGAGTAAATCAAATCTGGCGACATGACCAGCGAGTGGTAAAGATATACCATGGGGAAATATGACGTGATGCGTTAAAATTGTACCATAAGGAAATATTATGACATATGATTATAGAAACCCCCAAACCATAGACAAGCAAAATCCTGCTCAAACATATATAGTGATAGATTCCTTTTCTATCTGTTCGAGAGAGTTCGTATAAAGTACCGTTATTGAGAAACAACGCCATGAAAACTGGATCTGTTCCCACCCAAAACACCCACCCTGAGCCATGAGACCGTTCGCCACCCACCATTCACAAGCCTCAGGGCCGGTTGCCTGGTGAACTAGGAGTGGACACGGACTACCACAGCTATGAGTTCATAGGACTGAATCATGCAAATAATATTTGCATGAAAAACTCGGCAAGGAAACCAGAAGCTATCACTTTCAGCGAGAGGGCAAGCTCTACAAGGCCCTTCAGTTGTGACAAGGTGCAGCATCCTGATAGTGAGAAAGGGACAGCTTGGCAAGCCAATCCTTAGCTCTGGTGGGCAACAAGGCTTCCATACAGGTGTCCTCCCAAAAAGCGTGAACGTTCACAGTCCCAAACCCATCCAAACTTGCCCATTCTCTGCAAAACATGCCGCAGGTCAATCCATCCCAGTCCAGCCCACATTTGAAAGACCCAAATCAACTATGCAAATCCAGTGCAGTGCAGGTCAATATAGACCCAAGATGACCCAAGAAAAGACAATCAAAAATACATCGCCACTGGCGCTCCTCAAGCCATGTCTTCAAACGGGTCCCGAAAATGACCAGATGCATACCAAATCTCACTAACTCAGGCTTTCTGGAAATGGGAAAGTGATAACTCCCTTCCCCCCCTGAGACTTCTTGGCTTAGTATATGGCTTAGTCATGGTGGGGATCTAATATGAACAAAGGAGAAGGGGTTACGTGGCCACGTTTCGATGAACTCCTGAGTTGGAGCATTGCTGTCAGAACTCATGGCATGGCGGCGATTCGACGGCCCGGGGGGCCTTGAGGGCCCTGCAGGCGAAAAAAAAAACAACGATGGCAGGTGGTCCTTAGCGGCTCCCAAAAATATATGGGTCAAATCACAAAACAACAAAAGGGTGACCCAGTGACCCAGCCTTCCCATAATCATTTTTATCATAATGATCAATTTCGGCAAAACACACATATCAGCAAATAAATTAAACGCGCACACACACAGAGATATAATATATATATACACGTGTGTGTGTGTTTGCGCGTGAAGAATATGACATCCGCGTCCATATGACAATATTGGACATCTGACGCGAAGTCCGTCTCCGAGTGGATTTTGGATACAATGGGTATGGGCCAAACCCCAGCACCCAAGAACAGCTGCTTGTGATAGATGTTCATCTCCCCATTGAAATGGCATGGGTGGTACAGCTGTGATCAAGGCATATATCCAAATATAGACAACATGTCACATGTAATCACATGTAAACCACCATTGTTTTTCTGATGTCATATCAGGCCAAGGTCACCTGTTGCAATCTAAGCTAATCCTGCCATGCGAATTGGCACTTCCTTGATGCTTCCGTGGCCTTATACCGAAATCGCAAGTTCTAAACCATGGGTTTGATTGAATCATGGCAACTGCACTGGTATTTTTAGGCCATCCCGTTCAGTTCATTTCGGAGCCGCCCCTGAGTAAGAACAAATGCTCCAACCCTACCAGTTTGCTGGCACGTTGCCTTTCTCAAATGTTGTTGAACCCCCTGCGCAATGAACAAAAAACAACTATGCAATTTACCACTGTAGTCACTATTTAAGCAACTATGGGATTTTTGATGATTTTTGTTCTTCGATTTTCTATGGCTACCGCGTAAATTTCTGGTATGGTCCCTCACCTGTCACCAGCCGCTCGAGCCATTTTCCTCAGGACACGCCTGGTCTGCCTAGGCCCATTTCTCCGATGCGTCCCTGCCACCTTGCCGGCGCCGGAAAGCGGCTCGTTCCTCAGCCAAATTTCGGGGGGATAGAGATAGGTACGGTACCCTCTGGTAAACTAACATAGCTATTGAAAATTTCCATTTATACTGGATTTTTTCCATTAAAAATGGTGATTTTCCATAGCTATGTTAAATTACCAGAGGGTAAACCATGGCAAACATGTTTGATGCAAAATATGCATGAATCATGGCAAACCAGTTTGGCAGTTTCAAGCCACAAATAAAGCGAAATCCCATTTCTGAAATTTGTCTCCTTGAAGCTGCATGAAGCTGCCGGGGGACAGCCGCTTTCATCTGCATCTTTCGGCAAGACCTCGGACATGGTGAGACTGGTGAGACCATATTGGCTCCCCGAACATTGGGTCTGCCCGATTGGACATGAAGAAAAGGTAGAGATGACATGGGACTCAACATATTGTTGTAGATGTTGTAGTATGATTGCGTAGGATGATGATCCTGTGCACATGTCTGCATCTGCATAGGGAAATGCATCCCGTTAGTCGCAATATCATCAGACTTTCGTCATGATCCATGCCCAAATGGCTCAACTTCCAAGTTTCCGGAGTTTCCCTACTTCGAAGTGCATCCCAAGTAGCAAATGGTTCACAACCCGTGTAGAACAAATAATACATAACCCATTAGAAACTGGGATATTCCACATAATGGAGGTATACTGTTATACTGTTATACTATGTTGCCCAATTGCAAACTACTTGGTGGTTTCAAGCAACTGAGAATCTTGCTCTTCATTTGGGCTCAGCATCCTGTGTGTTGGATGGAAAGGTTTGTCTAAATCCATTGGTCAATCATCATTTTCCCTACTAAAAGTACCGTTTGGGGGGCGTACACCATTGTCAGGTCACAGGCCCATACGGCTATTCTATCCCCATTCAGACGGTTTAAATCATGTTCAATCGCAATGTTTCTTGGTGATCCACCATTCAATTCCCATGCCACCTGTCAATCCCAAGCGTATCCCACTTGCTTAATTACCAATTGTATCCAAATTCTGGTGTTTATCACCATTAAACACCATTTGTTGGGGGATGGAAATATTAGCAAACTACTACCATCATGGTAATCTAACATAGCTATGGAAAATCACCATTTGTTTACACGTAAATCATCTAAAAATAAGAAATTTTCTATAGCCGTGTCAAAATTACCGGAGGGTGAAAGGGAATGTCCTATACATGGGGTCATTTTCCATAGCTGTGTCTATACATGGGCCATTTTCATACCAGGTCTCCCCAATTATATAATTATATAAGTTGTCTTATAAACCCACTAAGTGTAATTCAAACAATTATAGCACCCCGGAAAGGAACAAAAAATTGTGGTTATTGGAGATATAAACCAACTCAGCTATCTAGGGGGGCATCACCATTTCAAGACGATTTATTAATATGACGATTTGCCAATTACAAATGATGATTTTCCACAGCTACTTTAAATAACCAGATGGTAAATCTTATGTCATTATATCCCATTAAATCATAAATCAACTCTAAATCCCATGAACTATCTGAAATTTTCTTGGTTAAATCCCCATTGTCCCATGGTTTTCCCATGGTTTTCCCATGGTTTTCCCATGGTTTTCCCATGGTTTTCCCATAGTTCTCCCATGGTTTTCCCATGGTTTTCCGCTGTCGCGCCAAGACGCTCCAACTTTTGCCTCGCCGCCGAGTTCTGCGGATCCAGCATGGTGGCTCTTTGCAGATCCTGCTCCGCGGCGCTCAGCTCCCTGAGCCTTGGTGTCATCGTTCATAAATCATGATGAATATTGATGCACACATCTATGTATATATATATATGATATCATAGCATATATGTATAAAAAAAGTATACATATGGTGTTTGAAATATTGTAAACATGCACAGGATTGCACAGGTACATTTAGAACATATATATATATATCAAATTGTATATCCATGTATATGCAGGGTATGAAAGAATGTCGATCTATTTATGGACTTGTTAAGTTATACAGAGCCCTAGCCATGTGAGTTCAGGCCATGAACTTGTCTCTGAAATGTGAACGAAGCACAGTGAATGTCGGGCTGCTTGGAGGGGCTGAGTTGTTAAAGGTTGCCATATTTGGATATTATAGGGGATGAAAATTGATGTTAATAAATATCAATGGATTTTAATCGATTCTACTGGATTTTAATGGATATTAACGGATATTGGCCTACATAGTAATCAACTATGTAATATAATCAGCTATAGTTGGGAATCCCACCCAAATATGTGACTTCATCCCCACTAAACCATGATGTGGCCAGGCTGCTGGAGATAAGCCTGGCCCCTCCTTGGTGGCGAACAATGGGGAGGCCATTTCCGGCTTCCATCTTTTTGGATTTTTTGGGTAGACCAGGCTATATACATATATATACATATACAAGACAATTTATAATATATAACATAACAAATAATAAATACCAGTAATATAATATATGTTATATATATATATCAAAGTATGGCTAAAACCTGTCACATTACATGGAAGTTGAAGAATGACAGTCTTGAAAATCTCGATGGCGATCAGTGCTGAAGAACAATGGAAGGGAAATGAGGGGAATACGCATAATTATATATATACCTGGAGCTTCAAAATCCTGTTTTATTTTGAGCGTTTGTATTTGCTCACTTTTTGGTGCGTTTGGATCAAAATTGACCGATACGAGCGTTTTGGTGAAAATCTGTGCGTTTCCCGATCGCACATCCATCAAATCAAAATCACCCCAACATAGCAATTATATGCAATTATATTATTGGTATAATGCTTCAATTTATAAGTAGCGGTTAAGCCGCTGCATCTTGCATGTTTTACAACATTCCTCATCAATCTTGGAGCTTTCACCCCATTTTGCCCATAGACTAAAAATATGTGAAAATCACAAACATACACTTTTTGGAATTTGAGTTCGTTTGGTGAATTTTGAGTCCGTTTGATGGATTTTGAGTCCGTTTTGATCGAAAAACTGGGCGTGATTGTTTCATGGTTTTGATGCCTTGTGCACCAAAATCAACACTTGGGCGGCAACAACTCTCTAATTGTTCATTTTTGTTTGCATGGCTGAGATCAAATTTTCCATTACCCCAGATTAATGATGCAGTCTTGAGGATCTTCTCGAGTAGTCAGCCGTATCTTTGATGATTACAATATATTACATGTGTTTCTAACTAAACTAAACACCAATGAAAACATGAATAGTGGTCGTTTTGGGTCAAAGGCAATTTTTTAATGAGCGACCCTATTGAAAACTAGGCAACAGCCTAAACAGACAATTTATTTTGAGCGTTTGAAGATCCAGGTGATTATACAGAAAACACATGGAACCACCATATTTGATCATATTTGAATACACTTTTGAAATTGGCACATCAAAAACTTCAGGTACAATGGATACATTTGGATCGTCAAACCTACGATTTCCTGCGTTGATTTCCCTCCAGCGACATCCAACAGCCAGGGCGCAGATACAAAGCCTTCACACTTCCAGCATCTTCCGACAGCACTTGCGCGCAGCTCTCGCAAACCTGTTGCCTCATGGTGCAAGGTTCTGCGCCACTCAATGTCACTAGAAAGACTGTGATGCTCTGGTCACTGCAAATACTGTAAATGGATGTAACTGGAAGATTCACAAAACTCAGATCCGTTCAAGCAGCGGAGTTTCCCACAAATTTCGACGCGGTTTTTGTTCTTAAAAACGTATTTGTCGATGTTTTTCGCATAAATAACCATCATTTACCACACAAAAAACATTCCCCAGTGGTGTTTTTTCGCTTGGGCCACTGGGCCCTCCCCACTGGGCCCTCCCATGGCCCTCCCATGGCCGATCCGCGGCACCACCGGCTGAGCCGTGAGAAACACACTGCTGCATTCAACCTGGCGGACGGTATGCAACGCGGGTCCAAGATGTTCCCAACATGTTAAGCTCCAAGATGTTCAGACTACGGTTGTTTAACATGTTACTATAGTTTACTATTTAACAATATTAATATATATTGTAACTATATTAATATAACAATAGTTACAACATGTTACAACCACTTTTTGTGCTATTTTGATCTGTGAACTGCATGCAGTTTGCGAAAGGATGTACCGCAATACTTCTGGAGAATCTGAACCCGAAGCCATCAAAGACATGGTTTTCCCAAAAGAAATCCATCAAACTCTCATCATGAAAATTGAGGTCTAGAACGGATCATATATCTGAATAAACATCAAATAGCAATTCACTACTACCGTCACTAACCTGAAACAACGTCGGCGATTTGGGGAGCGTTACACCAATCCAATTCCTGGCCTCACCCTGACGTTGCGCCTACAGGTTTTCATCAGGGAACACTTCGTTGATCGATCTGAAAGATCAGCACCTAACGTCCGGAGCATGGCAAGTAGATCACCCTCCGATCCAACGAATGACCACGGCTCCAACGGATTCGAACGGCGCCAGATACGCAAAGCAGCGCCTTCCAAGGTGTCGAGCTCACGGCAAAGCATCAAGTACCTAAATGGAGCGAAGATTGGCCAATGGGGTGAACAGAATTGGGTAAAAACGTATAGCTATATAATGTTTGATTATACATAACTATAAACATTATATTATACTATACATGTACAAGTATACGTTATATACATGTCACATGTTGTATAATTTACGTATATAATATATATATAACAAACAAAAATATATACATATATATATATATATTATCATATTATGTTATGTTATAATTACTATATTAAATTATATTATATTATAATATAATATATATCTATTGAACATGTGGGATGGATACTAATCAAAAAATCGTCATTAACTTGTGATATAGGTATGGGTCAAAACCAATGGATCCCCCTGCGCCCCCAAACAGCTTGCAAATGGATGTTCATTCATGTTCATTCGCACACATATATCCAAAAATGCGGGGTATAGTAGCAGCCTTTGATCCATTCCCAATTTGGCGAAGTTCTGACCGGGTCTTTCACTGAAACAAGACAACATAGCGCTGCTCACCCGTCCGCTATCCTTCCTATCACAACCTCAGAGGGAACACCAAAACAACAACGACGTCGCTTTCAACCGCCAAGGGGTGCTTGCACAGCGCCAAGTGCAGCTGTCCTTCTTTCAGCACCTGGGCTGCCAACGCCTTCCTCGGAGGGCCCGGAGGGCGTGAAGCTGATTGATGTTCACAGCTAACTCTCAGATACTCTCAGCAAATTCAGCATATTTAACTGGATTGCACGCAAACACACACACACACACTATTTACTTACTTCTCTATCTACTTACTTATTTTATATATAATTATATGTTTATATATATATAAGTGGATAGATGCGAATATCATGACCATATAAATCACATTAGATCACTACTAAGAAAGAATACCAGTACTTATTAGTAGTTTCAACCCATCTGGAAAACATACGGTCGGTAGTCATTAGGGGTCGTTCTCCCATTTCCGCTGGTTGAAGGAGACCAAACACATATCAAAAAAAATATATTGAAAACAAGAACCAAATATCAAAAATCACCAGATATAAATGGTATAAATCATTCTGTAGCCCATGATTGAGAAATCTCCATTTGAGATGGCTCAATCCTCCATTTTTGCGGGGCCAAAATCAGGGCAGGCTCTGCTCCTCGGCCCATCGCAGCACACTCCGGCCGAGTGGATGGACCTCTAAGATGCTGATGGAAAACTCCACCTGCCGTGCCGGCGATCAAGATTCTGGGTAAATTATAATAATTCACTAACCTGAATTAAGGCCATGTGCGGATGATTTCCCTTATTAACCATGATTCCAGTGAGGTCGCAGTGAGGTCGTTATAATTTACAGCAAGATCAACTTGGAGGGATTGAAGGGTTGATGGGAATGTTGGTCTTAATCGATTTAACATGATTTAACCATCAAGGGTCTTGGAGGGATGGAAAACATAGGAAAACACCCAGAATTTTAAAAAAACAAGACCAATGATGGGAATCAATGTTGCTGGAGGTGCGTGCATTTTTTTTGCACCAACGAGGTGTCAAATTCTGGTGGAAGAGCAGCATCAGCAGTGGAATCAGCAGGGTGAGTGAACATGAGAAAGAAACACAAAAATGATAAGAAACGAAGGGAACACTGAAAATTGTCCCAATAAAAAGTAGAAGTACTAGACAGTAGAGGGGAATAATACTAAAGTAGGGCGGGTATTTATACTATTATTTGCTAATTGACGGGGTCGCACGACTATTGGGGGGAAAACCCCAAAATTCGGAGGAAGCAGGGTTATTTACTAATAGTGAGGGTTTTATCAATCCTAACGGACATGATAATTCTATACTTAGAGTGGTAGCAAACCAAGAAACATAAGCAGGGGGCACCACCCTGTGGAAAATAAAAATGAACTTGATATACCTTGATGAGCAAATCCCAGATTCCTGACAGATCCTGAAACCACTATCCATCCAGTTTATCATGGCCGAAAGGCAGGAAGCCAGTGCTGACCCCTCATGGCTGGGAGTATTAATGACCTCACAGGTACTTCACCGTAAATAATTGAAGATGTCATGAAAGCTTGAATTTCCTCTTTGGGAAGTCGTATGTTTTTTTTTTTTTGGGGGGGGGTTCCCCAGTGATAGGACCTTGGTTCCTTTCCTTGTCCCATGCCGGCCCATGCCCCTGCAAGAAGAAGCATTCGTGTGGGTAGTGTATCCATTGGTTATTTCATAACATGTACCGTCTGTAGTGACATGCATCATCTAATTGCACGAGATTGATGCGTCTGTAGAAACACTGATGCACAAACAACAATACACATACACATACATCACATACACATACACTTGCAAACACACACATCATCGCATACATTATAGACATGCAATATAGATATGATATGATAGACACACGTAGCATCACGTAGCCACTGATGTTGGCAGTTTCAAAAAGCTGTCGTGCCTTTCCAGGAACCAATGGTGGCTCATGTGCGGTAGACACACATATGTCAGAATATACCTATACAGTGTACATATATATATATATATATTGCATACAGTAACCACATTTCGGGGAATACCCATCCATTAGCCAGTTATTTTAGGGTACCTAGGGTGTCAGGGTTTTAGACTCATAACCATACAGCACATATGTATCAAGTATGCACTAGTTTCATAATGCCACCGCTTGTCCCATTGGTTCTACTGGCACCGACCTCTTGGTGCTCTGCGGCGACGCTGAGCCCCTCATCCGTGAAGAGCGCAGCATCGCTGCTGCGGCCGACAGAGGTCTCGCCCAACCTCCGAGCGTCACTATGTCTGGTGCGACTTGATGGTTTCTAGATGTTTTTAACTATGACGTGGTTTGGACACTTTTAAAAGCTCCTTGGCCCCCCATTTCATAGGGAATATGGACGCACATGGCTCCTTAGCTCTCTACTAAACGGCTGGATAGTTTAATAGCTATCCCCAACAACGATATCAAAGAAAAACAACATCCATGAAAGAAAAGAAGAAGAATGCTGTTTGGTATTTTGTTAATCCTTTTTGGGGGTACCAAGTGATGTTCGGGATTCTAAGAAACAATGGGGCTATTGAGGGGACCATGGAGGTTACCCCAGTATCAACCGGCCAGTGACAAGATGACCTCGGTCTTGGGCCATGGCTTCCATGGCAAACTGTTAGATTCCCAAAGGGCCACAACAATGATCCATAATGGGGATAGCTAGTAATAAACTAGTATTTCATGGGATGGTTAAACCATATTAAACCAACATTCCACCAATATATTAAGATTACCCTCTGGTAATTTAACATAACTATGGAAAATCACCATTTATAGTGAAATTTCCCATGAACAATGGTGATTTTCCATAGTTATGTTAAATTACCAGAGGGTAACTCATTCCATTTCGGTTCCCATGGATTTCCCTGGTGACCTCATGGAAGTTACCATGAGCTCGATGAGTTGACACCTGACGCCTGAGCCGGCTTGCCACGTGTGCCTCGCCGTGGCCAGATGGAACTGGGGGACCTCACGGTGTATCCTACAGATAGTTCTCCTGGGTTAGAAAACCATAGGAAAACCATAGGAAAACCATAGGAAAATGGTGATTTAATGGTGATTAATGGTGATTAATGATGATGTTACCCTCTGGTAAACTAACATAGCTATTGAACATGGCCATAGAAATAGTGGATTTACCCATTAAAAATAGTGATTTTCCATAGCTATGTTAGTTTACCAGAGGGTACATGTTGTTACCCATGGATCCTAACTAAGATGCACATCCAAGTGTAGCACAGGGGGTCCAAGCGGAGAATCAGGACTAAAGCTTAAGAAATATTGGGGTCTGAAGCTGCAAATTTAACCAAACTATTGGGTAGTGGACAAAGAAAATATTGGATTCAACCAGAGATAGACCATCACAAATAGAGCTTCAAACATCCAAAGCCGGGATTCAAGAAGCAAAAACATGCAAACATAACGTTTTGCCCAGGCCGAGCGCCAGTTGCAATGAGGATCCAAGCCACCCAGTTCGGATTTTACTGCAATTACTCTCTGGAATGATTTTTTCCACCTGCCAGGTGAGGGTCTCAACCGTGAGCTCCAGATCTCAGTGGGCACTCCCGAACCTCAGCCAGGCGCCAGAGAGAATGTCAGATGCCAAATAGAATGCCAGCAAGAATGTCAGAACATATGTCCTGAAAGTATGTGAGAATAGATGCCAGATAGAATGTCAGATAATGTCAGATAGAATGTCAAAGTATATGATAGAAAGGAATGTCAAATAGAATGTCAGCATAAATATGCCATATATACTTCCAGATGGTATGTCAAACCCTATGTTACCAGTAGAATAGTGTTTCAGGGTGGGGATCACTCGAAGAAAGTAATTTTGCATGGTTGTCCTTGAAAATTCCTTTTTGGATTCTGAATGACAAGCATCATGGACTGCTAACAACCTTTCTGCAACAGCAGGCTGTCACCGGTTTGGCCAAACC
>Ga0126342_10008750_pt1 | contig 18135 bp, 14 predicted proteins | sample Cyp1metagenome_FD_92528 | JGI IMG/M metagenome (GOLD analysis project Ga0126342, IMG submission 92528) | Coral microbial communities from Lord Howe Island, Old Settlement Bay, Australia - Cyphastrea 1 metagenome | ecosystem: Host-associated > Invertebrates > Cnidaria > Coral ... | reverse complement strand
CCAACCACCTTTCGGTCAATCAGTGGATTCGCTCTGCCATCCGTGATTCACAACAACCAACGTCTCCTATAGGTTTCCTATTCTGAAACTTCCGCCACCGCCTTGTGCGGTACTACTGGTACAAAATGTCTCATTATTAAAAACTGTCAATGCAGTGGATTGTTGATTATGTTGATTGTCATTGACAATTGATCTTTTCTTGTCTAAATTTACAAGCGGCCAGGGGGGCTCATGGTGGTTCCATCCCCTGCGTGTCATCATCCTGGCATAGCCAAGCTTCAAGATATGCTCTGCCAAGGCATATCGTGCAAGGTCTTTGCGTATCCGCAAGCCAGGATGACTGATCAGTCCCACCAAGACATCTCTGTGAATATCCCTGGCATGATCCATTACCTCGGTCCGGAGGCACTTCGACGTGAACTGTCTTGGGGAATGCTAACTGAATCTTGCTCTATATCAAACCCTACCATACCGTAGCCCATCTGATCTCATCAACAGCAGTTTTTTTGCACCTCATTTTGTCCAATGCTCCTTCTGTTTTTTTTTACAAACGCCAGCCCTAAGCCTCAGGTTTCAGGGCTGGCGGGTCTGCCGGGAAATTCTTCTTGAATCCTTAGGGCAGAAAGGTCGTTTCATAGCCATCCTGCAATTCAATTCCCACGTCATCACGAGTCATCGACGTGGCCACGTAGAAGATTGAGGCCGATGCACTTTTCACCTTTTGCATGTTCTGGTCCAGGATCTTGGTATGGGCTGCCAGCTGCTTTAGGTCTGCTTTGCCGTCTGGCAAATCTGTTTGCAAGGCCACGATGTAAGGCAACTCTTCACCCAACACAGCACTGAGACCGAAGACTTTCAAATAGAAAAGGTTGTTGAACAGACTTCCATCCTTTCGAGCATTCACTTGGTAGCAAAAAAGCTCATCGCCAGCTCGTCCGGGAGGCATCCAATCTTCCCTCTCTTCCTTCGGAATGCCTTGGAATACACATCCCAAAATCAGAAAGTCATTGAAAGCCAATTGGGATCTGAATTTCATTTCTGGGATGGACAGTGTAAAATAAGAATGAATTCAACAGCCAACTATACCAATAACAGTCATGTTGGACCGTCATCCGAAAAACTACTACGGATGAAAAAGAAAAGGCACAGTTGAAATCCTATTCTTTTTGGGGATTAGATGTTTTTTAAAGAAAAAAGAACGTGAAAATAACATGTTTGAAATCACCAGTCAGATGCTGTATTCCTTGCCCACAGCAACAGCGTTGCAGAAGTCCCTGCAGTGCCTGCGTATGGTCACATCAATCTGCTCAGGCGGCACTGGATCAATGAGGAAGCGGCAATTTCTGCCCAAGATTTCCTGGAAGGTGTTTTTTTGTTGCCCTCCAACCCATTCTGGGAGAAAAGAAGCATAGAGTGTGACAACATTGTATATATGATTTGTGATTTTACTATGCTCTGTTACGTTAGTACGAATTTTTGGTGCACGAAGAATTGCAGGAAAAAGCACGATATGGTGCACCAAGAACCGCAGAAAAAAAACACGATATGGTGCACGAAAAACGGCAAACAAGAGCACGTGCACGAAGAAATAAACAAAACATGTCATGGGTATCATGGGTGCTGCAGGAAATGCCAAACAACATATATAACAGTTTTCTGTTTCAAATGGTGCTATAAATCATAGTTTTTCCTTGTAACTGGGTATGCTGGGTGGATGGGCTTTGTAGTCCTCTCAGTCTCCCGTGCAGAGGTTCCCAGCCGTGATCCCAAACAAATGAAAGTATTGCTGCATGTTACAGAGCAAGGAAAAGCCTCAATATATGATCATACACTATGATAGTGGATTCTGATGGTTTGACATGTCCTTCAACCCACCCGAATATGATACCAATTGATGATTCTGGTGGACCGTGATGATCTTGATGGTGAAAAAACATATGAAAACAATTGAAAACATAATATGTCATGGCCAGTTATTTTTGATCTCTCTCTCTCTCTTTCTCTCCATCGCCTTCTCGAAGAGTTCAGCTAAGCTGAAGGCGAGTGAAAAACAACCGCTCCATGTTTGATCATCACTATCCATTTTTCATCATTTTTCAACCAACAAATCTCTCCTTCATCGTGTAGCCGCAAAGCGTAGCAAAGCCCGTGGAACAGCCGATCAACGGACAGTCTGGAAGCCGCGGGTCTGCGATGGTTAGGGAGAAGGAGAGGCCCAGCAAAGACTCACCTGAACTATCGGGGGCGCTGCTTAGTGTAGTGGATAATATAACCCGGCTGTACCCAACAAATTGGATGGTTTCAAGATTATGTTGTGTTTTTTTGACATGTCAACTGTAAAAGCAACCCTTTTCACGTGCGCGACTCTTCTCGGCGATGCCCAAATCTTAGCACGTTGGCTACAACTCTCCCCCGACATAGTCCCCCCCAATTCATCACCATTTCCTACCTGCTTTGTTGAAGACCGTGTCCACTGCCTTCTGGAGGTCGTCCGCATCGGTTTCAGTCCAGGCTGGCCTCTTAGATCCCTTGGATCCGTGGGAATGGATCGAAGATGAGGCCTGCACAGGCCCCGCTTCACCGGTGGCAGGCCCCTTCGGCTCCTCTTGCGTCGCCGAAGCTGCTGCCTTTGGAGGCTCCCCCATGCCCGCTGGCTAGCGCCACACACCACGACTGGCTGAGCCGAAATGGGCGGAGAATAGGAAGAGATACGCAAAAAGGATCAAAAAGGTTGGTTTGAAGATTTGGATGGAATCTTGGGATGAATTTGGATGGCCTGAAGCAATCCGCCTGGAGGGCGGATGCTTCGGTCTTGGAGTAGTTCGATCAAACAACTTGATCAACTTGACTTTCCGGCTTGTGAATGGTCAACCAGTCGCACTCCACCAAAACCAGTGCAACCAGATATACATACGTAGACATACCATGATATGCCAAAACAAGGACAGGATCCCACTGTTGCCAAGTCACAAGACATGGGTCATAGGCCAGAACTGCCAAGGTTAAGTCCCACAGGCCCTTGATGGACTCGCGACAAATCACAGCTGTATGGGAGACCCGGTAGTAATCTTTCACCTCCAAGCTCCTTGAAAGTCGGGCAGGGTCGAGCAGTCAAAGCTTTTGGATCCAAGGCTTTTGGATGCAAGGCTTTTGGATGACCGTAACTTACGCAATGAACAACGCATGTTAACTAGATACTCAATGGCAGTTCTAGGCACAAGGCAAATAATTTCAAAAAATGAAATTGGGCTTGGATAAACGCGGGTATGGTATGATTGGATAGTTCAAGATTGCGGGGATTACAAAAGGTAGGATAGTATCAAGCAGGCCTATGCAAATGCAAATGTTGTGTCCAAAATCGCCTAAGCCCATTCATGTAGACCGATCCAAACCAGTGGCCAAACAAGTTGAACGCCTGTCCATGCGCATCTCACTTGGGTAGGTCCAAAGCCATTCAAACATTGAAGAACCACGGTACCACCAAATTACCTATATATGTGCATATGTAATTATATAGTATTATCAGTATTGTATAGTTATATATTGTATTATATGTATATATGTGGTTCTGATATGGTTTATAGATGTTTATATGTTATAAGCATTTATAAACCACTCCCCAACTGGGATGAACATCCCACCTGTCGAGCTTTTTCAGCAGCTCTTCGACGGCCGCATCCATCAACAGGAACTTCAGCACCTCGAACGCCACTGTCAGCTGGGGATTGCCATCTGCCACCCATACACTGGGGAACAACTGTTAAATTGTGGGGCATCTATGAAGATCTTACAGTATAGTGCAGATTTTTAACAATAGCATTCAGAAACCATAGAAACATAGTCTATTTTAATCATCTTTAATAGTATTCAGAAATATGAAAGCTAATCTTCAATAGTGTTCAGAAACAATAGAAACATAGTCTATTTTAACAATCTTCCATCGTATTCAGAAGCAATCATCGAGACACGTGCACATGAAAGGGTTACAGGCCTGTGGTTGCAGGTACAAACCTGACCTACCAAATAAAAGACGTGCCTGTACAATGACAACTAATCTCACTGCGAAACATAAATGCAGGATGAGCACATGAAGTTTGCTTCTGCAACTACAACATAATGCAACTGCATGTTCCATATCTCTCTCAATTGTTGACAGCTGCTCTCACGACATTTTGAAGGTCATCAGCCTCAGTCTTCATCCCCCGGGGTCCCCAGAAATTGCACCAAGCAACCAGCAAGGCCTCACCAAAGTCATCCAAAAACTTGGGCTCCAGCTTCGCAGTATAGAGAAATTCTAAGGCGAGCTCCAGGCCATCTTTCGTAAGACCCTGAAGGTTACACCTCAACGTCGCGTGTCTAGCGTAAGTCTACGCCATGTCGGGGTGCCGGTTTCAACATGTTTCAACCGGCCTGAGCCAGTTGGTGATATCACATGTTGCTGCTTAAAAAGTCAGACGAAATCTTGAAACCAGCCAGATCTAGTCCAGATCTAGGATCATCCCCACTCTTTGCAAGCAACGGTTCAACGGAAAATTGAAGCATTGAACAATATCGAAAAACCAGCAAGGATGTGTGACATCACCATTCAACTGTCATGCGGTGCTTCGTGGCTTTTCAATGCTTTTCAGACCTTTCCAAACACTTTGCCCGTCCAAATTAGAAGTTGAAAACCTCTGACATTCCAATTTACTGGTTGGTAAAGTGCCGGATTCCCAGCTCATGGATTAAAACTAATTACTTAACGATACTTAATGAATAAAGTTACTATAATTCTCCGACGAATCATCAGCCAACAGTGGTCCTCGTACGCAGCCATTATGGAGGCCATCCCCCGGTCTTTTATCGGCAGGGCCAAGCGTCTCGCTGTCCAAGCTCACCTTGTTGGCTGCCGACTCACTCCACTCTCCCGTGAACATGCGATGGAAGAAGGGAGATCGCACCAAACCTCAGAGTTGCCAGGTAACTCGAGGGCGCCCAGCTGTATGCACACGTGTCATGTTTACGGTGTCATCACTTATTTACTATTATTTACTTCTATAAGTTTACTTTTTCATAAATCACAACACGGAAAGCATATCTAAATCTATGTAGAAAAATGTTCTAGCAGGGTAGGCATTTTTTTGCCGCTTATGTATACAGACTGTAAAAATGATATTACCCAGAGATGGGCACTGCACTGTCCAGTCCTTCCCCGTCTTGCGCATAAAGATATGATTCCTGAAAATAGCAAGTTGGCATCATGAATTCTCATGCCTTGGCCAATTCTTCCCCTGATCTCCCTGCGGTGAAAATTCCGCCCTGATCGCCCTCTCTCTTGGGAAAATGCCATGCCAAGATATGCCAAGTATCAAAAGCGATGCAGCCGGTAGGTCTTCCCAAAAGCTTGCAGCTGGATATCGGCAAATTCCTCGCTTCTGAAGTAGTGCCGGTTGTGCATTTCCAGTGGGTTTCCACATTTTTCCACAGCATCGCCAGGGAAGAACTCCATGGCGTCGATTCAAAGATGGTTTTGTTCCCTAAAAACTGTATGCCCTCCAAAGTGTATAAAAGAAACCCATGCTTTACCTCGGAAGGTGGAGGATATATTTTCCCACAAACAGTCACTGAATGTGGTCATCGTTGAATGACTCGATTTTTTGTATTTTTTTTTGGCAATGTTTTCCACATTCCCAACCAGTTCTTCCACCACGTTCACTGTCCACTTCACACTGCATTGATACTGTATGAAGCTAAAGCTCTGCGCGGGCCAGAATTGCCAGCCAAACTCTCAAGCTCACACATTGGGGACGCTTGGTGGTCCACCCTAGAGAACAAATGGATTATAGTTCTAATTAGTTCTAGTAGTTATAACTCCGTTCTAAGTAGGGGCAATGTTTAGTGATGTTTAGTGATAATTGGGGTTAGAAACCACTTACTAACTGGGGTGAGCCAGAAAGCATGATGCCTTTTCGCACACCCAGCAGAACCAACGTGATGTGTCAAGAGTCAAGACCATTCAAGACCCATTTTTCCTTGAAAAATGCTTCCAAAATGGATCAGTTCATCCCCCTAAAAATATATGGAAGTGATGCAGTCATTATATCTCTTGATTCATAGATTTCATAGGTTGCATAGTCACTTCCATCCCCGTCATGGAATCCTGGGGACGCGCCTTGAATGCTCTGCATCAGCATCATCAGATCCCTGGACACGGTCTCAACCTTCGGAAACTGCCATGGCCATAGGTGGAAAAGTTCACAGTGCCTTGATGCACGGTAACATTCCCATAATATGCGATTGATCACTATGTTTGAAGGAAATTAAATCATCTATATAAATATCAAAATGTGTATATATATATATTTATACACATGTCACATATACATAGACATGTCATACCATGATACAAAAGAAATAATCTATACATCCACACTTTCCCCAAAGAGGTTTGCACAAAGAACCGCTGCCGCTGCGGCAGCGCGCCTCCTGCAGCAAAGGTCTGCACAAGATCACCAAGGCGGACAAGAAGACCTGGCATATGGATGTTCATAATTGTACAATTACACACACGTATATGTATATATATATATACGCGTGTAATATATGTATATATATATATACACATCTGATTGGTGGTTTCAAGCCATTCCAAAAATATTAGTCAAGTTGGATCATCATCCCAGAAATGGTGGAAAAGAACAACAGTTCAAACCGCCAGACAGATATAGACACGTAATAAACAAATATGTATATATATAGATTATATGTAGTTAAATTTTATGACTGTTACAGTATGATGATGACAGTGACGATGACAATGACGGTGAAGATAATGATGATGATGATGATGGTGATGATGATGATGATGAGGATGAGGATGAGGATGAGGAGGATGAGGATGAGGATGAGGATGAGGAGGACGACGACGACAACGACGACGTCAACGACGACAACGACGAGGAGGATGATGATGATGATGATGATGCGAAATAAACCCGCCAATTATAAATAATTCCTTTTGACTTATCGTTTTGAAAACCAAGTTTTTTGTTGAATCATTCCAGTATTTGTGGCTCCTTGGGCATTTTTCTCCAGGGGATGTGAGTACCACAGGCTGTAGATGGGCCTGAATCAGCACAGCCACTAGGCCACGGTATAGCATCAAGTCTTTCTCCGTGGCAGCCTTTCTGAAAGGCCAGGCGAATGTGGATGTGTCTGAAAATGGCGGATTTAATCAATTTGATCCCAACATACGGTTGTTTTATACCGTTTTGATAGGGAAAATGGATAATTAAATCTGGTGGTTTGCTAGTGAATTTATATAAGAGCACCCTGTTTTCAGACAAACCCATGTGAACAAAGCCCAAATCAGCACAAGAATCCGTATAAAAGTCCCCTAATGGCCCCCAACTTTCAAGAAGATATCCTTCTTCCATCGGTGACAGAGATCCCAATCAAATGCCACAGGCCTGCAAGCCCTTCACCATGAATGCTAGGACAACCTAGGGAGCTACTGGACCGCATGCCACGGAGGGTCTATTCACCGTTGCTCAGTCCCTGCATCCAACATCATCCAAAGCTTAGAACGACTTCACCTGGATGCAGCCCAGCTGCTATGGCCAAAGCCAACCCATGGACTTTGCCAAACTTCTGCTGTGATCCTGGCAGTTTGGCTCTGAATACTGTAACATCTTAGCTAAGATCCCCTGTTTCACCCCAGCTTACACTCCGAAAGCACGCCACAACGATATACTACCCCATTGAACAAGAAAAACAAGTGCCTTTGTCAAAGGTAACCCAACGTCCAATGGTTTATAATATTTTATAATCATGTTGAATTCAGTTTCCCGCATTTGGGATTCACCCTGATTCACCCAATACAAAAAAAAAAAACGTCCCCAAATCGCTGAAAAATTGCATGGGTTATAATTATATATATATATATATAGCTGGAGGTGTCCATATTTATGGACAAACACTCCAAGTCACCATACGTCATACGTTTCAATACGTTTCAACGCTCATCCATGACGACTGGATGGCGAAAAAAGCACCTGGGACCTCCGCCAGCAAGAGTGAGACCTGGCGCTTTTAAAAGGGGTGCGCAAATGAAGAACGATGCTCGAGCTCTCGCTATGGAGAACAAGGATGGTATACATATATATATATATAATCTGGTTGGTGGTATGCCTACCCCTCTGAAAAATATGAGTTCGTCAGTTGGGATGATGACATTCCCAATATATGGAACGTCATAAAATTCATGTTCCAAACCACCAACCAGTATAATTATTATACACATTTGTATACATACCGTAAGGTCACAAGTCTGCATGCATATGTTCTCCATTTCTTTGTGAATCCATCTGCTGGCTGACCGCTGGCCTGCACAAACAAGATGTATGAGGCTGGCTCCAACCATGACAAGCTGATGAAGGAAAGCCACTGGCTAGCCTTGGCATGTTGAAGAAGCTTTGGCTTGCTTTTGTGTTGTTACTAGTAATTAACGTTTATTCTTTAATCTTGCTGATGGTTGCGGAACACAAATTCGAAAAGAATATATGCCGGCCCACAAGCAGATCATTGTGCCATTTTCATCCATTTTCAGGGTCCAACAGCGACGATCTTTGAGACCAAGCGGCAAATTTGACGACCCACGGCGTCATTTCATGATTTTCGTGCAACTACGGGCGTCATGAGTCATAAGGAAACTACTGGTACATTAAATGACCTGAACCAAGGCCATTTGGGGATCATCATTCCAGCGACGTTGCTCAGGTCGTGATAACCATCCCCCAAATTAACATAGACCGTGCCATCAGTCAGGTTTTTTATGAGTTTCCACTAAAACTAGGCTATTTTATGCTATGTTCTATGTCAATTTGGTGGATGGATGTGGATGGTAATTGATCTTCGATGTTCATCACAGGGTACCGAGTCCATGACGGCCTGGCTGTGTGCGCCAAGATACTGCGACACAAATGCCCAGAAAGGTGTTGAAACAAAGGATCCCCAATGCACCATCAGTTCTCCTCAGGGAAAAGCTGGGACATGCTGATGGGACAGCGCAGATCTCAGCATATGCCAAGGGTTGGTGGGCTCACATGGGCTCCCACGGGTGATATTTCACATACATTTTCACATCTTGATCATTCTTGATCATCCGAAGAATGGGATTGGAAATTGGAATGGAATGGATTTTGGACACCCAAAAAGCGAAGTTAGATCAAGTGAGATCTCCGCCAATGAAAACTATGGGTACCCTCTGGTAAATTAAGATAGACCCTGACAATAACCAATTTTTGGTGAAAAGTGGAAGCTAATCTTCCAAGCCCTATCTCGCAGGGTCTAAGTTGATTTACCTGAGGGTAAATATCACATTCACCTGTTCCCCACAGAACCAAATAAGGGCCCCAGCCTCATCACACGAATTGAAGAAAAGAGTGCGTGAAGTCCACCATGATGCCACACGACACCTGCACCAGCTGGTAGATAACCCTAGCATTTGGCAGATCATTGGGGCATTTATCACATTTTATCACCATATATATTATATATATAATTGATGTGCGGGATCCATGATATTCAACAATCCAACTATCAATCATTTCCGTTGCAAATCATCCCACAATTTACCCTTGGCGTATTAGCATATGAGTGGATCCTACATGATCCCACACTATGAGGGATTCATGCCCATGTCCAGCCTGTGGCCCAAAGTAAGTGAGCGCATTGCCACAACATCGCCGCTGTCAAAGCCACCAAACCTGCGACACAGTGGACGCACCGACGGGGGTGGAGCGGTGGGGCCTTTCCGGCTTCGCCACAGGGCGCCTGAAGCATTGGCCAAGTATTGCGAAAAGGTCTGGCCCAAAAGGATGGTGATGTAGATGCCGAACCTCAGAACCATGTGAACGAAATGGCAGCTATGCCTCTTTGCCAGCTGCCTTCAGATTTGGTGGTTTCCTAAATAAGGGTACCCCAAATCATCCATATTCGCAATATTTTCCATTACAAACCAATCATTTCTCTCTCTCTCTCTCTCTCTCTCTCTCTCTCTCTCCCCCCATCGCCTAAACCATCCATTTTTGGGTACGCCCATTTATGGAAACCCCCGAATTAATGGCAGTGGAGATGCCAACCCTCCTCTAAGACGAATCTTTCTTTGGGATCAACAGGCCAATACCTCAGGAGTGTCATGCCAAGATGCATTCCACCATCCGAAGGCCGTCCGCGGATCACTTCCAACACGCGCGTGCTACAAACTGAGAGGCGCTTTGGAATCACCTTAGCAGGAAGTTCCCTCCTAGAAATACGTACGCGCACGGACATACATATGTATTTATATTATATATATATATATATATATTATATATTATATATTATATTTATATATATATATATATTATATATATGTATAAAATATACATGTATAATTGTACATATGCATGTACATATGTGTATTATACATGTATATACACGTGCGTAAGGGAATGCCCATCCCAAAAAATGGGCCCCTTGGGTTTCTGAGTTAACTGATATGAATGATGATCATCCTTTTGAAATCTGGACGAGCCCCGGTAGGAATTCGCGCAACTGTTCATCTTTGGCTGGCCCCCCAAGGTATACCTGCATGGATGTAAACATACATCGTGATATATGTATGTCAATTTATATATATATACATATATATATATTATATATAGACCATGTATGTATCAAAATTCCTTGTGGCGGCCGTGGGCACTCAAGTGCCCGTGGGCCTGCCTTGCGACTGCATTCAAAAGGTCCGTGCGAGAGCCACTTGATGTTTTTTTGGTTTTGTCGGTTTGTGTTTTCGTACTCCGTTCGTTCGTCCGAAAGATTGTCCCAAATATAGTTATGCGATGTTATGCGTAAAGTGTAAAGCATAGGTGGTCTGTCGTATTGGATCACTACCCTTATGGCCACGTAACGGTGAATTCCATCAATCATAATTAACTATATAACATAACATGTTTATTTTTATTGATGAAATTTGCAACTTTCACCTTTCGTGGGTGATTGAGCTGCCAAGTTGCATAGGCTGCCGCTAAGGACACGGCTACAGTGACAGCCAGCAGCAGCCGCGGCATGGTGAGACCAGCCAACGGGACGCCGAAGAACGAGCGTCCCGAGCGTCCCGAAAGCGACCAGTGGTGGAACCAGTGAGGCAAATGACCTTCATCGGGGGCCCTGGGCCTGTACCCCTCTGGTAATTTGTTACATAGCTATTGAAAATGGCCATTTATAGTGAGTTTTCCCATTAAAAATGGTGATTTTCCATATAGTTATGTTAGTTTACCAGAGGGTACCCCTCTGGTACTTGAACATGGCTATGGAAAAAAGCCCCTTTTTAGGCAAATCATCGAACGAATTACATGGGCGATATTCGTAGCGTCCCTGGCTATATTGCGGGAGGGTTCGGACAGCTGGATTGAACTTTGCTTTCGGACAACCGAAGTCAATCCTGTTTCGAACCTGAAAATAATGAGTTGCTTTGTATCTCCTACTTTTTCCCTACTTTGCATGACACAAAAAAACAAAAAAAACTGACATGGAGATGTTCTGCACCTCGGCACCTCGCCTGAGCCATGCTCCTTTTCATCCAGGACACTTGGAGACCGAGACGCAGAGGTCTCGGCGAAGACCCAAGGAGATGAGGATTTGCTGTTGGCGTCTTCTGCGAAGTACTTGTGCCAAATATGCCTGGCACTGTCGATGATGGGCCAATGATCAAACATTTGGATATTTACCCTTGTTAATAGAAATAGTTCGAGGAAGAACAAGTTCTTAAATGGTGCTGAAGCATCAAATTGAGATCCCGATACAGTCCGAGAACCTGCCAATTTGTGGAGTAGATCAGATTCTGTCTTGTTATATCTTGTCAAGGTTGTTATCTAGAGAATGCAGCAAGGAAGTGCCACATCCAAGCCATCCCTGGGATGCCGCCCTGGCCGCCTGTCATATACAGCTGCTGCAGCGATTCGTGGCGATCCTTCTCGCTGTGCTTCACGCTGGAGATGAAGGATCTGACGATCACAGCTGTCACAGTGGTTCCCTGTAGGCCGTCACTGTAAACCACTATAAATGGTTGGGTTTTCGGGATACTTTTTTACGGGAAACCTGTTGGTTTTTACAGAGGCGTGTTGTCGAGTTTCCATTCACCAGCATATGGCCTCTGAAAACCTCCAGCAAACTCAGCAGGGGAATCACTCAACACTCGGATGCTTAAGCCCCAAACCAGATCTCTTGGATTTATTCATTGGATATTGGGGCCCTAAACATTGAACGTGCAATTCAATCTTTGCTCAGCAACAAGTCACATCTGTCAAAAAAACATGGCTCAAACCCACCATGGCCATCCCACCACCCCAGCGCTGGTCGCCTCTGAACCTTTGGGCAAAACCACCAGGGTCTCGTAGCTGCTGATGGAATCCCCCAAGGAGTCACTGGCCGTGCAAGCCTGGAGTGGCTTAGACCTGACCGAGAGCCAGAGATCATGGGAATTGAATGGAAATCCAGCTGTTTATGGATAGGGTATAGGAATTCCATGATTCCATGTGGGGTATAGATGTGCATAGTATATCATAGTATATTATAGCATATGGGATTGCACATTCTTTGCAAAAATGTGACGGATATGAAGCTTAAAGCTCAGTGGCATACGGGAATCATGAATGAATTGAGAAGGAACAAGAAGTCACCAGTCACAACATGCAAATTTTGAGACTGCGCAGTTTTCTCACTATTTGGTCATTTGGACCAAGCGTCTGGTACCGAGAGCCATATTCCTCAGTCAGGCTGTTGGTAGGACGGATCTTTTCTAGTATTTGAAGATCTGTTGTATAGTTACAGCTGTTCAAAAATTGTGATCAGATTGTGTCGTCCATCTGCGCCAAACATTTTATCATACCTAGTGGGTCCAAAAACATGGGAACACCAAAATTCTCTTAAATTTGGGGTGCCCATGTGCCCATAGGTGCCCCATTTTCAGAAACCCAAGCCTGGAAGAAGGAATATCTGGGTGATTCCCCTTACCGGTCCAGGGTCTTTGCTGCAAATCCACCACAGAGAGGTCATCAAAAAATTGGCCGGTGAGGTCCACGGCCCATGGCATAATTCATATGGTAATATGCATCAAAAATATGTATATATATATATAATTATATATATGTATATATCATATATATATATATTTATATTTATATATATATGTATACTATATACTATCATATACTTATAGTGCTCCTGCCGAGGCTCAGCTTCCAAGTAGGTCTCAATATTCTCCGGAATCCAGAAGGTCTCATTCATCCAGGCCGCCAGAACAAAGTTTCGCAAAGGAACTGGGCACGGAAAGAAACCTCGGCAGCTCTGGTGCAATTTCATCGCCGACGCAGGGGCGAATGTTGGTCCTTTTCCCTCTATACACCCTCCCCTAATCAAACGGAGCAAGTGAAAATCCACCCTTTACAAATGCTTTTGCCAATTTAGCCTCCATCCATAAGGGATGTTCCCTTGCCAATAAAGCCATCCAGTTGGGAGTTTCTAAAGTTCTGCCACCATGCTGGCAGTTTACACACGGCCATGAGGCCGAAATTCAACCCAAATGCTGACAGCTAAAATTATATAGTTGGTTGAGTACTTCCAGTAATCTCCCATCTTCATCTACCGCATGGTAAACTAAGACATATATAATCACATATGTGTATATATATATGATTATATATGTATGTATGTATACATATATATATACATACTATATATTATATATACATCCGTATAGATGTGGAAAAGTCACCATTTCTAAATCATTTTGCTCGGCTTTCACCAACCCACCAGCTCCAGGTCTTTGCGAAAGCCAGGGACGGTCTTGTTCCTGGGAGGACCTGGCGATGGAAGGGACCGTCGGACCTGGTGGTCGGATCCAGTTGGCCATAGAAAATCACCATTTTTTATAGGGAAACCATCTATTTCTATGGGCCATGTTCCATAGCTTTTTGTATGTTTACCAGAGGCTACTTCCAGCAAAGTCTGATTCTCAATTATTGACATGCTGTTTTCACGTGTTTCCTTCGGCACCCCAAAAAAATTGGCTTGAATTGGCAGCAGCTTCTCAAAAGGAGTGGTTTTCACCGAGACATTAGGGATCGGCAAGGGATTGCTGAAACGATACTGGGAGGATCATCCTAGTGAGCATAAGTCCCCGATTGCTACAGCTATCCTATTCATAGATTTCTAGGTGGGAAAGCTGACCATAACTAACCCTAAGCACTAGCACAGTTCATGAGAGCCTGTTTGACGAAAAATCTAAATAAGTTTTGCCCAGAAATTCATCGATTCGATCATCTGGGTTTGCCTGAGAACATGGTACCTCTTCTATAAATTTCTATAATCCATTGGTTATATAATCATCATTTTCCCTATGATTTTAGTACCATTTGGAGGGGTAAATCCACCATTGACCCATCCCATCTCGCTGCTACCCAGGTGCTGGGTCCATTGCGCGTAGGCCAAGCCGCACTGCGCACATCGCTCGCCACAGCTGGCAGGACACGCAGTGAAGTGTCCCGGTGGTCGTGCCACTGCAGCAGGGGGAGCTGAAAAGAGCACCTGTCCCGAGTCTCCCGAGGTTCACAGGGAAAACCATGAAAATGTCCCATTGAATGGTCATTCATAAGTGGGAAAATGAGGGATCATGGAGGATTTGACACACAAAGATGGTGCTATAATGGGGATTTCGTGGGAATATCATGGATTATTCATAAGCAACAACATGATCAATAGGTTTGCCTGAAAGTATATGAGGTACCCTAAATTCCCAGGGTTTACGCTACTAGTAATTATCCATTCAAAGTGCCATTGTGGAGTACTCCGTATGTTTGACAAATCTATTGGGTTTTAGAAGGTAAAATCTTGGCAGCACAACATCCTCCGCACCTGGATATCCAGAGTCAAGTTGTCCTCCCTGCCCATCTTCTGGTCAAACCTGCGCAACACAAATGAATGACAAAAAAACAACAAAAAAATGCTGTGGTTTGTCAGATGTGACGTCGCAGCATGCAGTTTCAAAGCGGTAACCTGGGAGCAACGCTTGTAACCTGCAAAGCTGGTGAATTTGGGGCCTTGTCCCTCTAAAACTGCGAGCCAAACACTCCCAGACGAGTATTCCATTAGATCTGATACCCTCTGGTAAACTAACATAGCTATTGAAAATGACCATTAATAGTGGATTTTCCCATTAAAAATGGTGATTTTCAATAGCTATGTTAAATTACCAATGGGTACCCATTATTAATGACCTTAGCACTTCAATCAGGAGCCTGTGCTAGATATCAGCCGAGGCACAAAGTAACCGAAAGCTTGCAGCCAGCATTCATAGGCCCTGCCTGTCACGGCGGAGCCAAGTCAAGTGCAGTAGTTTACCCTGAGAATCCGCAAGTAAGAAGTAGGACATGCGCATGCTGTTCTCAAAAGATCCCAAAAAGGATGTTATTGTTTGTCCTTACAGCTATTGTTTTGATTAAATTTGAATGACCAAAAAAATGGATGACCCTCTGTCTCTTCATCCATTGGATTATTCCCCTTTTTGGGTTTTTACACCTCCATACCAGGTGAGGCCGCTCAGTTGTAAGTTGGTTTAAGAAGCCAAATTGACATCCATTAATGTCAGCGTTCACCTCTTTTGAGGATCACGGCGATCGCTGGATATATACCATTCAAAAGGCGAGGGAAACTGACCCCAGCTACCAAATGGGACCCCAACAAATGAGGCACTAACGACCCATTTTTTTTCTAGATCAAAATGACATCATCTTCTGATATCTACAGTAAATTCTCTAATACCTCTTGTTGATGTACTACTTACTTAAAAAAAAAAACAACAACCCCAGGTGAAATCCTCCAAGTTCCCAGCCAGTTTCTGAGCAGTTTCACCGCCAGTTACTCCGCCGGTGGACCTTACAGTGTCGCAAGTCCAAGCGGTGTCCGCGTTGCTCAAAGGAGCTGCTCAGGCTACTGAGCCCTGCCTCCTGGTGCGGGAGAAGCCTCGGAGACCGGAAAACCATCGTTATCGTAATCATGTATAATTAATCTACATACATGTTGTACATAAGATACTGTATACTGTATACGAATAATTCATATACATATTTATTATATACACATCATAGCGAATCGTGTGTATCCGAATGACAGGGTCCCAGTCCTCCAACCAAGGTCCAAAGGTGGCAACGACGCCTCAAAAGGCTCACCGTTGGCTCACGTGCGTTTCGTCCCTCAAATGTCAAACGTGGCAAACCCAAGCAGAAACTACTACCCTCAATCTTGAAATGATTCGACATGGATATCAATGGATACCATCCCCCAGTGGAGGTTTCTGATGGCTTTTTACCACCTTTAAAAGCCAGGTCCCCTTGTGGAAACCATGGGGAAACCATGGCATCCAAGGCACGATCCCCGTTGCCAACCATGGCAGCGCAGGAGTTGCAGTAGCCTAGGGCCAAGCCGCCAATGAGGATCAGTGGCACCTGGGTCACTCCGTGGAAGTCGCTTAAATAAACAAAGGGCATTGTGATCGATGGACACATGTCACATATCATAAATATCAGATAAGGTATATACGTGTATACGGTACGTATAAAAATATCAATATATATATATGTATATATATATATATATGTATATATTATATAAATATATTATATAAATATATTATATAAGTATATTATATGATATTATATGTATGTATGTATGTATGTATGTATGTATGTGTGTGTATGTATGTATGTATGTATGTGTATGTGTATATGTATATGTATATGTATATGTATATGTATATGTGTATGTGTATGTGTATGTGTATGTGTATGTGTATGTGTATGTATGTATGTCTGTCTGTCTGTCTGTGTGTGTGTTGTATACCATAAATGTCCATGTATAAGTTACTGTTTTTCATCCTATCGACATGTCAATGATATTCGAGGTTCCTGCGCTCCGCGCTGAGTCTGCAACCTGATGCCGTGCAAGAACCTCTTTGACCTCCAAGGCGCACGATGGAAGATCTGGACGTGTCGATGTTCCCTCACTTCACTCAGATGGGCACGTGGATCCCCCATATCATTTGCATATCAAAAAAAAACTTTCGTAGGATCCATCAGCTCAATTTGCATTAAGGGCTTCCTAGATTTCTTCCCAAAATATCCCAAAATCATTTTGCGACTGAGTTCGTCCAAAGATTGGGCAACAGTTTGCACCTCTACATTGCAATGGTTTGATAATGATTATCAATGTGCATCATCCCTCTGACATGGTTAACATGTAACTGGTTTATAATCTTGCAATTATATACCCATAGGATCCATGTATGGTATATATGCTAACATTGGGGGTATATTGATAGTAAATGTGACCATATATAGCATACATGGATCCTATGGGATAATGTTCATTTAATGGTTTACGACTGTCTATGGTCTTCATATCATACAATGGTCATACCATTAATCGACCATTAAGATTCATCAAATGGCCATATTAAAACCTCACAAATCCAATGGCTCTAATATCTCAAACAGTCATAAACAGTGTTACATATTATTAACCCATATTAACCCATTCAATATTAACCAATATGATATCACTATGAGATTATAACATATTATAACCATATAACCATTATAATAAACACCTCCCCATGGCCCCCAGGCATCCCCAGGCCTCCCTCAGCGCCCGCTGGGTTTGGCTGCGCCGCGGCGTCGCAAGGAGTCTGGCGGCCTGGGCATCGGCCTCCAGACGCTTTCTTCGGATCCGAGGGATCCGAGAGGTCTGAGGGGTCTGAGGAAAAAACCTCTATGGGGATACCCTCTGGTAAACTAACATAACTATATGGAAAGATCCACCATTTTTCATGGGAAAATCCACTATTTCTATGGGTTTAAAAAAAAAAGTATATCCCCAATAGAAATATGAAATATCCACCGTTGGTAAAGTAAATATATGAAATATATGAAATATCCACCATTGGTAAAGTCTGTCCTTAAAAAAAATTACTTTACTTCGTGTGATCCCCACCATGACATTTATACATGTTCTTACTGGCACATCTTCTGGCATTCTATCTGACATATCTTCTGACAT
>Ga0126342_10008749_pt1 | contig 18137 bp, 14 predicted proteins | sample Cyp1metagenome_FD_92528 | JGI IMG/M metagenome (GOLD analysis project Ga0126342, IMG submission 92528) | Coral microbial communities from Lord Howe Island, Old Settlement Bay, Australia - Cyphastrea 1 metagenome | ecosystem: Host-associated > Invertebrates > Cnidaria > Coral ... | reverse complement strand
TGGTCATGTCAAGTTCGTCGCCGGCACTTCCGGGGCTGCGAGCATCGTGCCTTAAGCTCTTGATGCTTCTTCCAGAGCTGGTCTTCTACGCCTTGTTTCGCCAGACTCGAAACTCGTTGATTTGATGCGGCAGAAGTGTTGATGTTTTCGGGGTTACACATCGCCAAACATGGTGCTTTTTCAGAATAGGAACTACAGTAACTTGAGGATTTTTTAGATCTATTAATTGTTTACCAACAAGAATCTGGATGGTATCAACAAACATTGGGATGTGATTGGATATGAACAGATCCCAACCCTTTAGCACGCACAGAAAATCAAGATAGAATCAAGGTGTCGCAAACAAACGCGAGAATGCCACGGAACATCTCTATTTTACAGGTTCAATGGGGAGTTCAATCTCCACAATGATGGGACAATGATCTGACTGCATGTGTTGGCATAACTTTCTAGGAACAAAACATCAGCTGCTTGCTGGTCTTTACCAATCTGAAAGAGATCCTGTTTGGTGATTTCATCCCAAACAGCATTTGCCAATTGGGATTACCATCTGGTTGTGACTAACATAGCCATGGAAAATCCCTTATAAATGGAGGCTTTAATGGGAAAATCATCTATAAATGGGCCATTTTCCATGGCTATGTTAAATAACCAGAGGGTATCATCTTTTTTTGCGGGTGGTGTCACATCATGAACATTATCAATCACTTGGAACACCAGTGATTATGCTACACCTCACTCAGTAATCATTAGAACCATTTGACTTTCACCCATCATTGTCAATTGAGAGCAGTCCATCAATACCCTCTATTGAAAATGGTCAGTTATAGTGGATTTTCCCATTAAAAATGGTGATTTCCCATAGTTATGTTAGTTTACCAGAGGGTAATTTGGCTGTTTTTGAGCAGTGTTCAGTTCACCTTCCGTCATCTCCCAACGTACTAGTTGCTCAAGAACCCGATTTCCACTTTGTGACTGGGTTTATCCCCCCTTAAGCCAGTGAGCATAAACATGTATTCATGTGTGCTTATATATATATGTATATAATTATATATATATGTACTTATTTATTTATTTATCTATTTATTTATTTATTTATCTATGTATATATATATATGTATGCAAATGCCAATAATGTAGTATCGGGATATTGGCTTAAATCCTGGTACCCTGGTTTTTTTCGGTGAAGGACTCACTTGGTAAATACGAAAAAAAATGTCCGATGGCGTTTTTGACCCATCCCGTAAAATAGCAACAGGGGTTCCATCGAAAATCCAAGACTCAGTATTGCTTGCTGCTCGCCTTGGCCGTTGCCATGGCTTCATGGTAAACACCACTCATATGCAGGTGAAAACCGGGGTTTATGGACGGCAGTTCAGGGATGAAAGGTGGCCCCAGATGAAATAGGATATGTTTTACCCTCTTGATCTGCTGAAAAGCATACACTCTAGGTCAGCTCAGAGTCCAGTGAAGATTTCCGCGGGGAACTCTTCATCACACGGAAGGTTGAAATAATCAGACTGTTTTCGGAACCCCGAAGATAGCCATTTTGGGCGGAAACACCCTTTTTGGACAACCTCACATGTGAGGAAGGTCTGGCCACCCTATGTATCAAAGCTGCTCCAAGCTGAAAGTACTGAAAGAGATATTCTTCTTTTTGAAGGACCGTTTCGGAAATAGATGGTCACGATTTGCCCTTATGGTTGTGATTTTTGTGCGGCCTGCATTTTGGCATTTATTCTTGGGGTGTCCTATGGGGGGATTGGCCGAATCTGACTTTGGCGGTGGGGTCTGCGATGCGCGAAGTCACTGAAATGCCGTAGAGCAAAGTGCAAACCGCCTCCGGCCGTCACATCATGTGGCATAGGTGGGATCAAAGATATGGGTCTCAAAAAATTGGGTAAACCCCTACAAGATGAGGCCCGCCAGGGGCCTAAGTTGGTTTACAAAACCATGAGCTAATGTGTTTTTGGGGTCTATTTATATCCTCCATATCTCCCCTAGTTAAGTAACTTAGAAGTAAACTTAGCTATCCAGGGGGACTTACCTTGTAAATGGCAATATTCAAAACCGGAAAAGATGGTGGGGATTTTGAGCCGTTTTGGTCCAGGACTCCTGCTGACATGACATTCCCATGCCAAAAAGTCCGCAATGAATCATCTTTCAGGCCACTTTTCGAGGCTAAAAATGCCAGTTTTGATGTGTAATCTTCGAGCATTTTGATATGTCGATTCAATACCCGCTTTCTTCAGGATCTTTTAGATGTTATGATTATATCTTGGGGCCAGCTACCCCAAACTGGGATGGCTTGAGGTAAAACCTGACCTGGCACAATATCACAATTTGACCCATCTCTGCCCATTTGCCCAATGTTACCATCAATGTATGTGCCATGATTTTCAAGTATTCCATAGCCGTAAAATGTTCGCACGTCCGTCCTGATCCCTCTCTACTTGAGTACCACAAATAGGAATCTTCAGCCCCTTTTGTTTCCAGGTAAATCACCATAAGTTTCCAATATCTACGGGGGACTCCGGACACCGTTGCCACATTTTTGGATACTTAAAAGTTAAAAGCCACCGAGCCCTCCGCACCCTCTCGCGGCACTGGCCAATACACTCGCTGCAACTCACCTGGGGAACGACTGCTGAGCCCATGAAATGGGACAGATATGGACAGATTATACTCTAACTATCTTCATCTTATGGCTTATCGAAGAAATATTAGGAGGATTGGAGTATCTAACAAATCAACATTGCTTCCCTTTACTATTAACAAACATGTTTCTCCTAATACAACCCTTGGAGATACATGGTTTAGTAAGTTTAGTATTGGATCTGCTCTAGGGGCTGCAAGAGTATTTAATATTAGGGGGGACAGGATTATGAGTGGACTATCAATCGCTGGGGCTTCATCAGCGCAGATAGTGACGGAAAATCTTGGAACCGAACAAACAAATAAAGACCAGCAGAGCCCCAAAATGGAACTGCTGGAAACCTCCAAACTGAACATTTGTACGTCAAGATTGCTGGCATGGATGCGGAAACAATAAGTTGTTTTGTTTTCTTTTTGAACACCTCCCGAAGCCTTTGGGCGTAGGTCGAAATTCAAGACCAAGAGATCTATAGTAGCTTTGGTGAGTTTATGCCACTTCGGGTCATTTCGACTTTTGTCCATCTATTTGGTGAGAAAGTAGTCCATGGTCACCCTGCCTCGAATAGATCCCATCAACGTCCACTCTGCAATCTTAAAGGTTATAGTCATAGTTGTGCAAGAACACGCATGACTTAGAAGAAACATACTACACAACGAGGATCCCTTTGGCATTCCAGCTCTTCGATTTTCATCCTCATGCATTTCAATAACCTGGGGGCGCAGAAGTTGTTTTTTTGTTTTAACCTCTGGTAATCAAACACGGCAATGGATTTGTTCCCTTTGTAGAAGAGAAAAAGGTTCGCAGAAAAAGCTCCATGGATAGAGGATGCCCGTTTGCCATTGATAAAGAGATGAAAACCCTATGAAATCCCATACTGGTTGGTGGTATACCTACCCCTCTGAAAAATGATGGAGTTCGTCAGTTGGGATGATGAAATTCCCAACATATGGAACATCACCATTTTTAATAGGTAAACCATCGAACTAAATGGGCAATTTTCCATGGCAAGCTGTTAAATAACCAAAGAGTATCCCAATAAAATCCCATTAAATCATCATTTTCAATGGGTAAATCCACTAATAAATCCACTATAAATCCACTATAAATCACCATTTTCAATGGGTAAATTCCTATGAAAAACCACCAACTAGCTATGAAATCCCCATGAAATCGGAAGGGTAACTAGCCAGCCATCGGATGGTCGTGATGGTCGCGATGGTCGCCGAGGAACCGCATCAAACTTGGTCACGTTGTCGCAGAGCGTGGTGCCCAATCTCCTGCCGATACGGGATTGACCAGAAATGGGGCATCCGGCATATCCCTTTTTATGATGTTTATTGGCATTCAAACAATGGGACACTTAAAAGTTCTTAACTGGTAAAACATCAGATTTAAGGGACCTTCAGGGGTTTGATGATAGATGTCCCCACAAAAACCAACAAAAAGGAACCGAAACATGGTCATATCCAGGAGGAAACGCATATCTCAAGCTTTTCTGTAGAACAATCTATTCACTTTCGGTCAAATTTCTATTTTGCGTGCAACTTTTCAGCGGCTCATCCGTGACTCTTGTCAAACAAGTCTTATAAAATGTCTTGTCAACATGGCCAATCTTAAAGACTCTTCAAAAAGGATATATATATACACACCTAGATCTTCAGATGAGCAAACCTTTCTGTACTTATGTACCTTTGTCCTAATCGAGCGGAAATCTCAATTCAAACACTTTGTGGATCCTCGAGCGTTCTTTGCAGACACCTGGTCCCAACGCCAATTGGTTCAAAATGGCTGCTATTCTTCGACCTAGTTTTGGAAAACGGGCATATTTCAGATTTGGGGGCCACTTGTTAAAAATTCATTCCAACTCTTACAAACATCAGGGTGCAACTTTAGGCGCAAATAAGCGCAACCGGGCTCAAAATTCAAAAGTGCTCTTTTTGATCATCACTTCAGGGGTTTCCTCGAGCACATTTTGAACTTGAGCTTCATTTGGAAACCTGGTTTGGCTACTTGGATGTGTGTGCGTGTGTGCATGGAATGGAAGGGAACACATTTTTCAACCTCGAGCATCTGACCCCTTAGTTCATATAGAATTTTCTAAAAAACAAACCTTTCATACCTCGAGCGGAAAATAGGGTGTTAATGGAAAACTAGGTATATATATATATGTATGTATGTATGTATGTACATATGTATATATGTATATAGTATATATATACACGTATATACACCATTATACACCCATGTATTAATAGGGCAAAAGATTCACGTATACATAAGTATACTCTCCTACCCAACCAGCCAGTTATTCCAGTCGAGCCGCTGCACTGCACTCTGCGCAAAGAATTTCTGCCACTTCTCTTCCCCTTCGTCGGAACCTGAAGCATCAACGCGTCAAAGTTGGTGGCGTACTTGGGTGTGGAAATTGGGGCGTACCACCAAAATGGCAATTTTATCGGCAATTAAAACAAGGAAACACATTAATCATATATTAATGCCACAATCTTGCCTCCTTTGGATGGCCCTTGGCAACGTTTTGTCCTGTGAATACTTTAATCTTTTGCCATAGGTGCGGGTATTGGATAAGCCAGCTAGAACATTGAATTTTTGCAGGGTGTCTAAGTTAAGGTTCTGCAGGCTTTTTGCTAGCGACCATGCCAGCAGAAGGCATTGCAAATAGCATTGCCACTAGCATTTCCAAATCAACCGAGGTTGCTTTCATGCCCACTTCCGGGTGTTTACATCCCAGATTTTGTTGTATAAAAAGCCACCAGAAGACATTTTTCTATTGAAATTTACATAAGTTGGAGCAAATCCCCAATGCCTGAAGAAACGGATCGAACTACTACTGACGGATGCTACAGTAAATTGGTTCATGAACATATTTAGAAGGAGGCCGCCTTTTCAGGCGAGGATTTACGGAAACAGAACGGGGCCACCATCCTTTTCTTTGATTGGTGAATTTATGGGTTTGTTCAAAAATGGGGATGTCATGATACCATGCCAAATTGCAAGTTTAATCAGATGACCATCCTCCAACTCTTGATAATTGGTTACGCATCCCGGCCATGAAATATGCCTATCCCAGCAGAAATCTCCATTCTTCATGCGGTACTTTTCATTAAACAAAACCTGGATCCAACTACCATGGCATAGGTAAGGGGTACCCCTACAACCTGCTGCCATGGCACCATCTGCAAAGGAGAAGGCTAAGTCTCGATACCTTAGCCACCCATGGGACCCATGGGGTTTAAACAGCAATGATGGGGGTCCAACAAAGATGAATGTGGGCTGAACTAAGAGAAATGGGGGTGTAAGATTTTTTGTTTTTTTTTCCCCCCCCCCTCTCTCTCTCTCTCTATAAGGCGGCTTATGCTTTATGGTAGATATTACCTATATATGGTTAATGGGTTTTATAGCCAGGGCCCACTTTGCATGATGCACTCGAGAAGGGCAATGGCACCCGAATAGCAACCAGGGTAGAAGCGTCATATCACTATTTCTAAAATGGGTTTGTCTGAAAATAGTGAGGGAACAAGGTGGTTTAATGGGATATGATAGGGATATAACAGAGAGATTTAGCCAGCTCACAATAATCAGCAGGCAGCTACAGCCCCCCAAATAACAACTTATATAATGGGGAATCTGATGATTGACCAATGGATTTGGAAAACGCCATTGACAAATGCTGATAGTGTCGGACTGCAGTCCCATTTAAAGTATCTGGAAAAGTATACTCATGCTCCAACGTGAAATTATGTGAATTTCCGATGTTTTCCCCTTCAAACAATGTGTTTACTACGCTAGGGGTATCTCAAAGCCGTTAGCTTTCGCTTCAAACTGGACTTTTTTTTCTGATTTCGGGGCCACCCATGTGAAATCTTTTGAAACTACCAAACAACTCCTTCCAATGTGCGAAGTATCTCCTTCCAATTTGCGAAGTATCACACAGTCCAGTCCCAGACACGCCAGATTACTCAGACTCTCCACCAAAGATGGTGGGGCAGAGTATTCCGAGGTAAATTCCGGAGTCTCCTGCGATCGGCTCCAAGCCAAACATGGCCAATGCGAGGGGGATCTGTTGAAAATGGTGGAAAAATATGGAGAATCAATGGTGATAAATGGGAGAATCATGTCGATTAATATGGGATAGACTTAAGATCTTAAGATTACCTGGGAATCATTACCATAGCTGGAAAATCCGTCATAGTTCGACTTTCAAAGTGAACCGCCATCTTTGTCAAATCATGAGGATCATCCGATTTTTTTTCTGGTGGTTCATGGTGGTTACCCGGCCTGGTAAACATAAACATAACTATGGAAAATCATCATTTCTAATGGGTGAACCTGAATCATTGATATCCTAATCGACTTAATATTGGTACCCTCTGGTAAACGTTAACAAAAAACTATGGAAAATCATCATGCTATTAATGGGTAAATCTGCTATTTCGACTGGGGCATTTTCAATAGCTTTTTGTATGTTTACCAGAGGGTATATCCCCACTTTTTCTTGGCTCCCATCTATGTCGCTTACGGGTGAAATCCATGGTGAACTCCCGTTAAATTCGTAAAAAAATCTGGCGTTTTATCCCAGACATCCCCAGACTGGTTTGCACGTTGCAAACGGTTGACATTCATGAAATTTACCCTCTGGTTATGACTAACAGTTCGCCATGGAAAATCTCTTTATACATGGAGGTTTCTAGCTGGGAAAATAATCTATACATGGTTATTTAAACTAACAGTTCGCCATGGAAAGATCCACCCATGCTATTTTCAGAACGGTGTTTACCATCGAAGTAAATGGACCATGGCTTCCATGACGAACTGGCAATGTCATAACCAGAGGGTAAATCAAATAATTACCCGGACTGGTAAACATGCAAAAAACTGATGGGAAAATCACCATGCTATCAATGGGTAAATCCACGAACTAAATCACCATGTTCAATAGCTATGTTGAATTACCAGGCCGGGTACCAATTTTTACTTGCCACCTTCTGGTTATTCAACATTGTTCAACATAGCCATGGAAAATGGCCCGCGAATAGATGATAAAAATGATGACCTATAAAACATGGTGATTTTCCAGTTTTCTACGTTTAAAGAACCAGAGGGTAATCATATTTATAGGGCCCCTATATCCCAACTTATGAAGGTTATTCCAATGTTTATACCCAAACCTCCACTGCACCCCCAGGTAGGCTTACATTCCATTTAAATTCCCATGGTTAATATCATGGAATAAAATACCATATCCGCATAGCCTACTCTGGGGTGCAGTTGAGGTTTTTAATGGAGATATACGCTCTATATCCCTCGGGGGTATATACCCACTATGAACAATTATTAATTAACCACTATTAACCATGATTAACCACTATTAACCATACTTTTCTTGGAAACATCCTCCCTGTCCTTTGAAAGGTCAGCCCAAAAGCCCTGAATCTTCGAGAGCTGCCCTTTGCGCAGCTGCAGTTTGTAGAAGGCCCTGATCTCGTTGGGCAAAGGCATGATTTAACCAACAAAAATGGTGATTTCTCCAGGAAAAATGGCGATTTAATGGATTTGTTTAATGGGAATTTCAAGGGTTTCAATGGGGATATGATCCGGGATATAAATTGTCTTTAGAGTAGTCGGGGGGAACATAAGGATATTTTATGGTATACATGTATATATATATATACATACATACACCATATACATCCATATACACATACATATTTGGCTCTGAGCATGTAGTATCCAGTGGAACCCTTCAAAGTGACAATTTTCCATGGGGGAAATGCTGATTCCCAGATGGATCACCAGGTCGGCAATGGGTTCCGTTGGAGATTCAACCAGCACACGGGGCTTCCCGTTTTGGACCAGTTGGGAGGTGAGCCAGCCGAAAAAAATAAGTGGAATTCATAAAGAGACCAACCATGAAGGAACCAACAATGAAGGCTCGTTCATGCAGAAATTCAAAGAACTGGGAGATTCTATGGAACTTGAAAGAATAGAACTTGAAATCGGCCTGTGATTCACCAAAGATTCATCAGTGGATGGGTGAACAACACTTCAAGGAGACGAAGTCTTTGAGTGAAGCCATTGAAATTCCATTGAAACATTCCAATCCAGGTTCCAGTGCTTGGTTCGTTCTGAACACTCCACCTCTGATGCTTCCAAAATGATGATGTTCATCCGCATTCTTGATGGTCAAATCTCCATGTTCGGTGGCCTGCCATCCATCTCCCCAAAGCGATTTCAAACAAGGGGCGGGTTGTTGTCGCGCACAGGACTCACAGAGGCAAAGAGCCTTGGTTGTCTTCATCGCCCTTGATGCCAGTGACCGACTTGGAGGATCCCACGGATCGCAACTGGTGAAAACACCCCGGGTTAAGAAGTGCCCGATTCCCTAGATGTTCGATTTATGATGGGGCCAACTAACCCTACCAACTACCAAGTGGGGTAATCCTCTATCTGTGTTTTGTTTTTAAGGGAGCTTATTGGGAAGATTCCAAAGGGCCCAAAAAATGGGGTCGACTATTTTTTGCTGTCTTGAACTCAACGGAACTTTCAAGTTGACAGGAATATATGGAATATTAAATTGGGGCTGGATAAGGATTTCATAGGAATTTAATGAGGACTTAACTGGATTTTGAAAATGATTTGATCTGGGTCCATGTTCAATTTCAACCCATGAGGTCTGAACAATTCTTAATTTGGAAATATTCCTCCATTAAGATGAACAAACTACGTTTTTTCCAAACATGGATATGTTTTGATGATCCATCCGAAATGTGGCAGTGATACGACATATACCCGATATTGGGGCCTCATGAAAAGGGCCAGTACTTAACCAGGGGTTTCTGCGGACATTGTACCATCCCCTAATCCATGGCTATGTAATCCATTAATAGCTACATAATCCAACTTGTGACGTCTTTTGACCATGGTACATATTACAGTCGTGCTGCCCCTGGTGCCTGCGTCAAATTTCACATGCCTTTCTGACACTCGGCGATCGACTTGTTTAGTTGGGTTTCACTTGAAATGGGATGCCAGAACAACCCCAAAATTTCATAGTTTACCATGGTTTAATTCATAGTTTAAATGGGCCTACCCCAATATTTTCATAGTTTACAATGGGTTTACCAACTTCATGTTTATTTTCATGTAAGCCTTAAAAAAAAGTTGGTTCCCCACCATTCCCACCATTCAATGGCCACCTTTTAATGGAGTGCATCGACCGTTCACAGCTCTGCAAAAGTGCAGCCAAAGAGCATCAGTGGCGGCGAGGAATCCTTCAAATCCTGGCTGTGACTGTAGCATTGGACCTCTGGATTTTCTTCACGGGTTCCCTCCCTTCGAGAAAAACGTCCCCATAGATTCCAAATTTGTGGATATCTCGTGGCAAAAAACAAATCACTGACTCAGCAAAGCAAGGAAATAAATTGCGGGTCATCACACTTTGGCAAACAAATTTAAAGAAATCAGAGCGGCAAATCAGCATTGGCCATATAAATATTTACTATTAAACATATTCATTCCTCTTGACTAGGGCCTGATACTCTCCTTTTAATCGATGGGATTCCATCCTCTTGCCGGAACCCAAAAGGCAACGAGCATATCGGAGGCAAGTCATGGCATGAAAAATCTCCGCTGTCGATGTGAAGTTGGCAAATCACCTATGTGGGTTTTAGGAACCATCATGATTAACGGAGGATGTTGCTCAGCATTTCAGTTGTATGACTCCAAAAAATCAAATAGACCATTCTTGATCTACAAGTAAGTACCTCCCATACATGAGTGAACCTACTATAATATTACTAGAGCCAACTTTATTCATCCCAAATGGTCATTTCGGGGTTTGTTCCCAGCCATCCCAGGACACCGCGAATGGTTCCAAGAGTCCACCACTCGGAATTCATCTCCTCAGGGTGCGCAGTTTGGGTTCTCGTAAATCAACTATATGTATTACGCACTCACAGTCAAATGTTTTGAAGGCCAATCGCAAAATTTACATTGCAGCCTGCTAGCCACACCAGTTGCATTTTACTACATACTAGTATGTCTTGACAGGCTGCAGCCGTTCCTTCCCTAACATGTTGGCTGCAAGGGAAAGCTGCACCAATTCAAACCCTTCGTTTTTTTCCCCAAATTTTCTTCTCATTGCCGCACCTAAGATTTCGGCCCGAGATCCGAGAAAGCCTTGAGATGACCCAAAAAATTGACACTTTGGCAATTTCATATCTGGTTGGTGGTTGAGCCTACCCCGAAAAATATGAGATCGTCAGTTGGGATGATGACATTCCCAATATGATGGGAAAAATAATCCAAATGTTCCAAACCACCAACCAGCATATCTTTTCATGTCGCCTTGCCACTCACCTATGTGGCTGTGAGTCAAAATTGTGTATGGAACGTTCCGCGGTGTTCCGCACGTATGGAACGAAGGGGCTTCGCAACTGGTCTTGTTCCGGGCCTTTGATATGCATGTTGAAGCCGCTCACGCTTGCTGCCGCTCATTTTCACTTCTCAACTGCACGACATCCTTGTTGTACACCTGTTCAACGCAGGTTTGCCTTGCATGGCTAGTGCGTGCACTAGCTAGGACACGACCGGTAGCCAGCGTCACCCACCGGCTACCATGTGAAGCTGTCCACTCAGCTTCAGACCTGTCACGCACGTCCCACCTCCTACTCTGGGGTAGATTGTGTCCCCGCGTAGCAAGATTCTTAGACTGCCAGCTGGCAGCAGCCAAGCACATCCCTACCATCACACAACAAAGTAGGTAGCAGCTGTAAGTGCTGCTATGTGCGCTCATGTATGTGCATACAAATGTAAAATCAGATTGCACATGTTCAAATATATATATATAGTTAAACAAAAAAATAGTTATATATATATAATATAATATGTATAATAACGTATGGATCAGAGGTGCGGAACAGAGGTATGGTCCCGGACCTTGTTCCGGACCTTATAATTTGACTTGCACCCATATGGCTTGAAGCGCTGCAGGTGTTTGAACACATCTGCGTAGACCTCCGTCCTCTCCATATTTTTGTCTGGGTGGTTCCATGGCCTCTGCAATTGCCTCGTGAAGGATGAGCACTGCCTCATGGTGGAGCACTCTTTCTGGAACCTTATGGGATACAGTTGAACTGCCACCTCTGCAATCTGATCCTTGGGAGAAGCCCTGTCTGTGTTTGGCCGCTCCATTCTTGACCTCACTGTGATCCTCCTTTTGGAACTGCTTCTCTTTTGGGTAAGATGGACATTTCCGTGGTGGAGCTGGTGACTTGTCCCGTGACAGGCAGCACTCGCACTCCAAGAGATTCCCCATGGCTCGGGTTCGAAGGATGAGTGCAACAGTTCAAATCGAAAATGAAGCATGCTTTTCAGGAACGAAACTTTAAGACTATGGACAGCCTTATGGTTCAACTGTTCCAAATGATTTGCCAGGAGCAGGCCTGAAACCGTAAGCGGTATCAAGTGTTAATGAACTAACTCTGGTTTCTATCCTTCATGGCTCACAATTCTTTGGCTGTGATGCAATAATGCTGCTTCGAGACCTGTTTCCTGACAGTCATGGCATGCAAAAATTGACCCAGTTCATGGCAGCTGATCCGAGGATGCAAAACCCTAGATCTAACAACAGATTCCACTACAGCAACCCCCGAAACCAAGAGATTTTACATGATTTTCCTACGCAAAATTGCACGTTTTCTGCATCTTTTTGGGTGTTACTATCGCATTCTCGAAGATCACCTGCTTTTGTTGCCAAGGATCGGTGGATGTGTGAAAAGAACTGTCCAGCAATGACCTCTCGGTACCTGGTTCTTCAATGGGTGGGTCGAAAGCTGAAAAACCACATCTGGATACATCTGGGATATAGTGGAATTTCTAGTGGCATTTATTCTGGAATATGGATGACTACAGATTTAGGGACTAGAAATGGGATCTACCCCGATTAATGGGATATAAACCAACCTTTGAACGAGGATATAATGGCGATATAATGGGAATATATCACCAACATGCATCTGAAATTGGTAGGTGAAAACCCACTTTATAGCCATGAAATGCGGACAATGATCATCTAAGCGATAAAACTTTTGCTTTTTCCCCTTCTTCAGACAAACCCACATTCATGCTATGATGCGAAAGATATATGCTCTTTTTTATACATCATATATGGGCATGTCTGAAAATGCTGCAGTATACAGTATACCTCAACATATGGCCATACATATTCATGGGGAAGATCATTATTCACCATGAATTCAACAGAGAATTTCGCAACATGTTCACAGAACAATGACATATCACCATACGACACCCGTATGGAAAATCCCACATGACATTCGATTTTCACATTCGATGATCCGATCAACAGCCAACTTTTTTCTGGTGAGTCTGCCCCCGGCGATGAACGGATTAAAGTATAGTTTTTGCCAGTTGGTTACCCACCTTGTTTCATCATCAAGTCCCAATCTTCAGTTCTTAAATCGCTGTTAAATCACCGTTTCTTGGTCAAACCACATCACTCTGATGGCCATGTTCTGCCATATTTTGCTATGGCCTTTGTGCAGTCCCAAGGTGCGTAGACATCAGGTGCCAGTACATCACCACGAACTTCTTTTGCCACCTTGGACGGCCCGAGTCATTGCGGAAGCACCGAAAACTCATGGGATCATGATTTCGGATCATGGCGGAGAATGGTTGATACTGGTGGAACATAATTCAACAATAATTCAACAATAATACTGGTTGATAATGGTATAAATTAAACTATAAACATCATTCAACAATCAAGTTGTACCGAACTATCAATTCACTCAGTTCACCCGGTTAAAGTGAAAGGATCACCCAGGGACACCTGGCGGACAGTTGGGCTACATGAAAACAGCGATTGGGAACTACCAAACGCAGGACCTTGGTTTTTGGTTGTTAGTTAATGTTACTTATATCACTTATATCCAACATCCCTGGTTTATTTATCTCTTTGCACACGATGCCAGCTTGTGTTCCGATTCGACAGCCAACAAATGGCTTTGGTGCAGTCTTGACGGACAAAACCGGATGGTTACCACCAATGCACAGCCGTTTACTTGTCCATTGCTAGCGCTTTTGATCTATCTGACCCAAAGTATGTTAATTCCCAAACTGGAAACCAACAATTTTCAGTATGATTCCCAAACGATAAAGCCCATGATGCGGGCGTTCTCATTCGCCCAACATACCCTCGGGTAAACTAACAAAGACAAAAGGAAAATCCGTGGTTCCAGGAAAGTTCTGTATGAAGGTGGGTCATATCTACTCTCTGGTAATTCAACACAGATATGGACATTCCACTAATTATTTGGAGATGATCCCATCTTTTCACCTAAAAAGTTGGGATATGGAACTGCCATGTTAAATTACCAGAGGGCAAACAATCACAGACATCCTGAAGTCAAGCCACAAATCCGTTGAGCTGTAGGATGACAATACTGGAGGGATGTGCCCCGCAATGTAAACCTGGAAAGAATCAGAACAAGGGGATCTACGCCTTGATTTACCCTCTGGTAAACTAAAATAACCATGGAACATCGCTATTTTCAATGGGTAAGTCAACTATAAATGGCCATTTTCAATAGCTGTGTTAAATCACCAGAGGGTAGAATGAACAGTGTTCAAAGTCCACTTTTAAAATGGGGGAATAAATCAACTATTTCCGGACATATTCTGCGAATATCAGCAACACTATGGGGATATTGGTATCCAAATGGGTTTACCTGAAATGCAATCCCTTTAAAATGGCCTGTGAAAGTACATGATTTGTCGATCAAACACGCCGGTTTTCTATGGCAAACGGTTAGATTGTCAAATTGTACACCTCCTCAATCTTTGTATGGAACCCCAATTCGATGGTTGTGCAAACCCAGTTTTTTTGGGTGAGAATCCGTAAAATCTTTTTACCGTTATGTGATGTGGAACCACCAAACTTGGGGTCTAGAAGATGAGATTCCTTTTGGATCCGTGTAAAATCTAAGCGCATGCAGAAGTGCAGTTTTCAGGAACAATACCTGGGCATGAGCTATCAATGCTTGGAAATTACCTGGCTAAGACAGACCAGATAGTCATTCCTACCAGTGGTTCATGAGGCTTCCCACATAAAGTGAACCTAGAATCCCGGTGAATAGCGAGGTAGTGTGATCCTATAAGACAATCATTTCTGTTTCACATCCACAAAAAATTGATGATATTGGCTGGATTTGGTTGGCAAATATCAAGATGTTTGGATATTTTTCATGGGCAAATTACTATTTCTGTATCTCGGTGGTCTGACCACACTACAATCTGGACTCTCCTGGAAAATTTCTGGTGGCATAAAGGGGATTGGTGGATCTTGTCCCTCTCTATCCTCTGCTAATCAAATTGGAAAACCACCTGTTTAGTTCGATGCTCCCAGTGCATTGCTCATTCAGGATTTACCAGCTAGCCCATGTTTGATTGCCAGGTAATTGTCTTGTGACATTTGCCATTTTTGCATTTTTTGGATGGTTCATCCGATTTATGGCTGTTCTGGGGAGTGTTTATTGGGGCCCATTTGTACAGAATTATTATTAATCCATGTAAATGAAGGTTTTTATTACCCATATTATTGGGTTTACTTGGTTTCTGATTAGATCTACCTACATTTAAAATTTGCAGGAAAACACCCATATTTCATAGGAAAAACCATGGTTTCCTGTAGATTTTCCTCGACAATGTTTGACCCGCCCCCCTGGAGGACGCTCCAACCACTCTCCGCACCTTGGTTTCTGCCTTGACAGCTCGTTTCAGCTGGTCTTCCTGCCGTTTGGGGATGGTAAAGATACCATCTATGGCAATATTAAGGAAGGTATCTTTAATGCCAACAACCTTCCTTAATATGGTAATATCTATGGTAAAGATACCATCTATGGTTGATGGTTTAGGATTTACCAATGTTTGATGGCATCATGTGTCACAAGTAGTCTTCCAACCCCCATATTTCCCAGGGTCATCATGTTAGAGGGATGGTGTGCCACATTCATGGCAAGAAAAACGCTAATATTACTGTACAGTGCCAAAAAGACATATGAAATCATACTACACAATTTTAGCCGTTATGATTAACATGGTTGTGGAACAAACGTGGCCAGGCATGAGAAACCTTGATCAACAAAAATCCGGCGGAGGTCTGGGGTATTGCACGGACTGAGTCCAGTTGCAAACAAGGTTATAACTTCTATAACCTATTATTCTGGGTAAATTATAACAACTCACTAACCTGAAATAAGACCATAGTGAGGTCGCAGAGAGGTCGTTATAATTTACCCAAATTAATCTATTACAAACAGGGTGAACCATCACGTACCCAAATTCGAGAAGTCATTTCATGACTAAAACCAGGGGCTCTTTTGATCTCCGGGGTATGCGGGAAGCCTCTAATTTTCTGACTCAGTGATCTTCCCATTTTTAAATGTCGATTGTAAACACACCCCGAGTTTAGAAATAAGGGAGATCCTATTTCAGCAGTGACCAAGCACGCTTTAAATTGGTATCCCTTTGTAAGCAAACCAGAGATATCTATGGATCAACATGGATAAAAAAACGTATTGTTGTGGTAATAATCCACCATAAACCAATAAATGATATCCCCAGTATTGTTGATTCAAGATCCATTTGAGTGTGAAATAAATATCTATCTTTCCATGAAATACTGGTTGGTTTAGAACGGGATTCTCCGTTCTTGGATTACTAAAATTCCCAATATATATATAATATATATTATATAATATATATTATATTAAATATTATATTATATATTATAATATATATATATATATATATATTATATTATATAATATATATATATTATAATATATATAATATATATAGTGTATATATATATGTCAATTTGTTGGGTAGTATAACCAACTAATCATCAACCAACAGGGGGTTAGCAGCCACTGCTCATTTGGGAGAAAAAACTGCCCATTTTGCCAGAGTTTTTCCATGGCCAGGTCACTAGCCACCCGAATTGCCCGAAGGGGTCGCTCGCCTGGCGGGTAGAGCTGGAACTACGAAGTTGGAGAGTCAGATATTGATGGGGACAACAACAATGTCATGTTTACCATCCCCCAGTCATCACCATTTTTATGGGTGGTATGGTTACCATTCCCAGTCATGGATGGTTTATGGCATTGTTTTAACAAGATTAGTTCAAATTATCATGTGTTTTTTCTCTGCTTAAACAAAAGATTCTTCGCACCGAGCATCTTTGAATCCAGCTAGTTTTGAGCCACAAAGGGAAAAACCAACCTAAAAATCCAGATGAACCAATTCCCAACTCAGATTATCCCATCGACCATTGAGTCATAGCCAGGGATCTTAATCCATCACCATCCAAGTCCGAGTCATAAAGGGGCCGCACAACTGACATCATTTGTTTCAATACCCTCTGGTAAACTAACAGTTTGCTATTGAAAATTGCCCATTTTTAGTGGATTTACCCATTGAACATGGTGATTTTCCATAGTTTTGTAAACGTTTACCAGAGGGTAAGTTACTATAAACATGGCAAACAACCATTGGTTCAATGCCACGGACAAATTCCACTTCCGCAAACTCATTGGAAAGAAGTTCGAAAGCGTGCAGGCAACGCAGAGCCGCTAGAAATTCAGGCTTGTGCTCCCAAGCGTGCCGCCCAAGTGCCTCTGCCAGCGGCCATGAGAACACAATTGCCATGTGGTCCATGTGCTCACTTCCTGTGCTCGCATCTGGCTGGGTGAAAAGCTCAGGCTCCCAGCTGAAAGCCGCGAAGCGTTGCAGGCGCTCCAGTTTTGCATCACATGCTACTTGGAGTGTGGCCACGAAGTCTGCAGGTACCAGTGGAAATGGCGAAGGCCAGAAGGAAAGAAAGAAGGGGCCTGGAGCAAAAAGAGGCCTGGAACGGGGCACCATGCGGTGCACTCCGTTATGATGTCTGCCACAAAGCGATCCAAACACGCGTCAGGGGAAACGGTGGAGTCTATGTGTGACCTGATTTTATTGGGGGCCATCTGATGAAGCCCAGTTGTGACCAGCTGTTTGTCTCAAAAAAGTGGGAGTTCGCCCAATTTATGGCCTTTCCATGCCTCTCCTTATTGGGGAACATTTTGATAAACTACCGGATCCAGTGGTACCGGATATTTCTCGACAACGCCATGAGGATTCAAACATGGTGCTGTACTGGGTCAACATGGTACAAAAGGTACTGACCCATAAAAACTCATCAAAGGAAGTTTAGGGGGAGAAACTTCCGTGTTACGGACTTTTAGAATGTCAGGGAAAGAGTTAGTCAAAGAACGAGTTAGTGAAAGAAAGAGTTAGTCAAAGAAAGAGTTAGCAAAGAAACAGTTAGTCAGGGAAAGAGTTAGTCAAAGAAAGAGTTAGTGAGGGAAAGAGTTAGTCACAGAAAGAGTTAGCAAAGAAAGAGTTC
>Ga0126342_10008748_pt1 | contig 18137 bp, 14 predicted proteins | sample Cyp1metagenome_FD_92528 | JGI IMG/M metagenome (GOLD analysis project Ga0126342, IMG submission 92528) | Coral microbial communities from Lord Howe Island, Old Settlement Bay, Australia - Cyphastrea 1 metagenome | ecosystem: Host-associated > Invertebrates > Cnidaria > Coral ... | reverse complement strand
CATCTGGCTGGGTGGGGGGGGGGTGTGGGGGTCCCTGCTCATATATATACCCTCTGGTAAACTAACATAACTATGGAAAATCACCATTTTTAATGGGAAAATCCACTATAAATAGCCATTTTCAATAGCTATGTTAAATTACCAGAGGGTATCACAGATGATATGATATTCCCCAACTATCCGCGGCAAGCGACGACCACCTCACCACATTTGAAGGTCACCTTCAAGCGATCCAAGACCTGCGACACGGTGACTGAGTTAACGGGAAGAAGGTGAGGCAAAACCAACATCTATATGTTTAAAAGATGGTGGTTGAATGGAAAAATCATATATATATATTATATATAATTATATATATATAGAGTCATATAGTTGATAAATGAATATAAATGACGGCTGTCATGAAGGGGAATGGCTCAATGTTTGTTGCATAAAATATCCAGCATAAAAACATATAGTTGAACTATAGATTAACTATAGATACATCTACAGTTCTCCCGAGGAACACCTTACAGGTTTCCCAGACGCTGGATGCGCGTCACAGCTTTGAATCTGCCATGGTCATTGGATATGAAGAAAGCTGTTGATGTAGCCATTATTGGAAATCCCTAATGTGGCTAGAATTTGATGAAAAGGTCTGTCATACTGAGAAATGGATCACACAAGATCAGGGAAGTGGTCAAAGAAGTAATCATATATCCCACTATTATCATCATTATTACTCCCCACATATCCCACACAATCACAATGAAATCAACATTTGTTCAATATAATAGATCATCATGTGTCCAGTCCCATTGAATATTAGTGTGCCCAGCCATTACATGTAATATCTATTCCCATTATATCCATACACACAAACAATGACTACCACCTCTTGACCATGGCAGCTACCCTCTGGTAAACTAACATAGACCCTGGCAGGGGTTGGAAGATTAGTTTCAACTAAACAATGGCTATTTTCAGGGTCCAACTGTTAATTTACCAGAAGGTAATATGGTAAGATAGTTAAGTCACCATTATATATATATATATATATATATTATAATATCTATTCCATTATATATCTGGTAGTATATTATTACACTTGTACATATTATATATGTAAACGCCCAGTTATTATACTCTGGTCATCCAACATTACGCAACATTACGGAAGCCATGGCCCAGCTAGTTCGATGTTCGCTATGTGAAAACCTATCAGTGGATAAGTCCAAACCGTGATCCCATTCTGACATCATTATATCATATCAATGATCCCATTCATTCATATATATATATACACATCTGGATAATTTATAACGACCTCACTGTGACCTCACTATAATCACAGTTAGTAAGGGGAATCATCCCCAAATGGCCTTAATTCAGGTTAGTGAAATATCATAATTTACCCATCAGTTAAGTCACTTAATCCCATCCCCCCAATAGTAAACAGCCCTCCAGAAACCAGGGTGGATGTAGTCCATGTACACCAGGCTTTGGGACCATAGAAGGGGGTTCTTTAATATTAAATCTTAGGGACATGAGATTAAATATGTATTGATATAGTTAGTTTCTATATATGTATGGAGGTTTCCTAAAATAGTGGTACCCATTGGTACCCCCAAATCCTCCATTGTAGAGGCCGGGATTTTCCCAATTGTAAACCATCCAGCGATCAAGGGGTACCATGACTCCCAGTGCGCCTCCTGGTACGGAAACACCAGCGTCTCCCAGTGCTCCGGTTTCACGTAGGCCTCCGTGATGACTCAGGGAACGACTCAGGGGAGTTGCGAGTTCACCATGTTCAGCATGAAGAAATTGAAGAACAATAGAAATGGCTGGATAAAAAAAATGATAGTTCACTAACCTGAAATGTTGGACCATAAAAGGGGATAATTCCCCTTACTAACCATGATTCCAGTGAGGGAGAACAGTGAGGTCGTTATAATTTACCCAGAAATGGAGATGATGAAGCAACAAATTGAGATGTTTGGGGAAATCTCAGGATCTTTAGGGTCAAGCATCAAGAATTGGTCTTCAACCAGTAATTATTTTAGGATTTGAGCAGCCGGAGTTGCGGGGATAGACGTGAACTAGGGATTTGGAAGCCAAGCTCACAAGTGATGCAAAAATCCCAGGGATCTTTGTCACCTTTGTCGTCTGCGCGGAGAAAGATGGAGGTTTCCAATCCATGGGGGTGCCCCAGTCATCACCATGGTTGTTTCAATACTAAGTCATGAGCCATGGTGTAATAACCTCCATATGGTTATTTGATGGTATATTGATAATCTATTAAATCAATATTCCATCTATAATTGGTATATTAACCATTTAAAGTGGATGATTTGGGGGTACCCCCATGAATTGGAAACCCCCAAAACCTTCGGTGCTGTGCACTGCTTCCCATGGTCAGCAACGGGTCAACATCCATTATTTTCCAAAGATGCAAAGTGATGTGTTACGATAAAATATGATAAGAGAAGCAGATAGGTAGGCACTTGAAAAACGGAATCAAACTGATATCTCCCAGCTAGCCATCTTTGATGACACGGGATAATGAATGATTATACACATATTCCCCATTCCATCCCCATCGTGTCACCTCTGTTGGTAAAAATTCCATATATCTTTGATGGTTAAATCACCATGTTTGATTGTTTATTAAAGTTTAACATGGTGATTTAACCATCAAGCAAAAAAACCTCCACTTGTTTATTAGTTCTGTTCCACTTTTTTTTCCATCAAAAAAACCTCCACTTTCTGCCCATTTCATCCAGCCAGCCATTCGACAGTCTCAGGTGCTCGGAGAATCCCAGGGGTGAACTCGAAGTACTCCTGACGTCGATGAAAAGGGAAGGCTTGGCCACCAACCACAGCTGTTCAACCTGTGTGGGTTATACGGCTATAGTATACTTAGTATACTTAGTATACTGGCTATTCCATGGGATTATCATGGATGATCGTGAAATTACTGGGTGATTTATAGTGGGAAAAAAAGGTGAAAAAATCGATTGGTTTGAAGGAAAATCGACGATCGAAAAGGCTGTTTTTACCATCAAATATAGAGGATTAGCCAATAAAATATCAATAAACGACAAACCCTGCCTGAAGTCACGGATTTGCTGTTTTACTCTGAAACTCGGCCATTTTAGACCCAAAGACACGTTCAGAACATGATGATGTTTTGCCAATGTGTGACATTTGTCCAACTGTGTTGGCATGCTCCTCCATAGATAAACCATCATTAAAGCGGGCTTGGTCGGCCAGTGGTGCTCCATGAAAGATGAACCCTCAGTTTCATCAGTTGTCGCGGCTGATTTCAATCCCGGTGGGAAAACCGTTTCAATCATGATTTTGGTTGTGTTAAATCCTACGGTGAGCCAGTAAGCCATTGAATTGTGTCCTGGTCAAAACACCGTCTTCGGCTCTCAAGTCGCCATGTTTATTCTGAACCCTATTCAGGACCGCAAAGTCACCATTTCTTCATGCAATTTCTTGGGAAATCACCATTGTTGATGGCCATTTTTTGCAACTTTTCCTGTTTGAAACCTGTCAAAACCCATCTTTCCGTTTTTCGACCTTTGCATCCACCACGGTGACGTAGAAGTCGCGCCGTAGCTGCCGAACCTGCACCCGCATCTGCTTAGCAGCTTAGCATGGCCATCATGGGAGGTATGATGGCTATGGGTATATGCTTGGAGCTGATATAACCATAGCATATACCCATCATAGCCATATAAGATGAGTTTATATATCCATATTATATAGGTTTATATATTGGGTATATCAACCATAGCTTGAATTTTGATATTGATGAGTATTGACTGATATTGGGTTTATAAGAGGGATATAAATTAATGATGGCATGTGATCGCAGATTTACCAAAGTTATAGCTCATAATGGGGATTGGTGGAGAAAATCGTCAACTTCAACCATGTCATTCTTGGCTTTGTCCAGAAATAGGGTGTTGCCTAATGTATTGCCATTTATGGTCCCAGAATCGGTTTGAGTGCAAATTTACAACCACCATAATCGATGGGAAAAAATGTGTTCCTGCAGATTTTCACCTAAAACAATCCAGTAAAAATCGAATTTTCCGCAAAAATATCAACCACGGTAACTGGTTGGTGGTTGACCTACCCCTCTGAAAAATATGAGTCAGTTGGGATTATTAGTCTCAATATATGGAAAAATAAAAAATGTTCCAAACCACCAACCACGGTAATTTCTCTGACTATCCCATATTATCCAATATTCAACAGCTTGTCCCATGATATCTCCACTACCCTTTGGTAAACATACAAAAAAATATGGGAAAATCATCACTTTTTATAGCTAAGTCAACTAGTTCGACTGGGCCATTTTCAATAGCAAACTGTTAGTTTACCAGAAGGTCTATCCCATTGTCATCCCATTAACCATGATTTTATTAACGCATTCTTAAACCATGAAATCTCCATATGGGGATATTTCTTCCATAAAATCATCTCCATAAGAATCCACCGGAGGGTCTATCCCATCCCCATGAAATGAATTATGGAGATCTACCCTCTGGTTATTTAACATAGCCATGGAAAATCACCATTTTTAATAAGTAAACCATCTATTTCTATGGACCATTTTCCATGGCTATGTTAGTCATAACCAGAGGGTAGATCTCCATAAATCCAGAATCTATCCATGGGGAAAATCCAGGTGCCCGGGCGGCGGCCAACCCGGCCATGCCGGCGCCCAGCACCAGCACATCTAGGCCCGAAATCCACACAAATTGACCATGAGAGATGCGGGAGAAAAAAAAGGTGCGAAAGTGGAAACAAATCGTGGGAAAATGGCGGACAAATGTCAAAAAAGGATGGAAAAGTGGTGGAAATGATGGAAAAGGTGGGGAAAATGGTGAAAACTAATGGAACGAGTGTTGAAAATGATGGACAAAGTGTGAAAAGTGATGGAACAGGTGTGGAAACCTGATGAAACATGGTGAACATTTGCAGCAAAATGGAACACATTTAATCAAGGATACGTTTATCACTAGATATCCAACTTGAAGATCTTAAACAGCAACATGGTAATGAGGATGTTGCCAGCAATTCCTGTGATCTCAGCAGCGACTATCTGACTGATGACAAAAAACAAGCCAAATATACGGGATTAAATCGGACTTGATCCCCAAAAGACATGGAACAAACACATTTGACACTTGACCAACATTCAAAAATAATATATCAAATAACATTCTACTCAGATAATCTCACATATATCATACATGTTATTTTCGTAAACGGGCCTGGATATCTGATGTAGACACTGCACCCCAATAACGAACATTGAGACACGTCCTTTTCAACTTCAGCATGTCGCATGAGATCACTGGTCTAGCTGGCGAATGCTGGCGATCAAGATAGCTGGCTATACCCCGTGACTTGAGAATTGCTCCAAAAACATCTCCAAAAGGGCTGTCCTTGGATATCTTGGATATCTTGGACGATCATGTCCAGCATCACTAAATCTGCAGCTGAATCACTGCGTTTTTGAGAGAACGGGGAGACCTCCAACAGGCGGTTCGGCGGATGGATGGAGCTGAGCGACAGTGGATGGGCCAGCGAAATCACCAATTTGGGATGGTTGAAAGCCTGGCTGATAGAAAAAACCCACCGTTTTTAACTGGGGATTCCGCTGGCCCACCGTAGATCATAAAATCATACCCCAAGCCATGACAGCCATGACCCTGAAAAATTGTAGACAGTTTGGATCCATGGTCCGCATATGGCGAAGTCATAGTCCACGATTTAAAATATGATGTTCCAAAATCCAAAAATATGTCCCTTCGATTCTCACTTTCCCTTGGGAATAGGGCGGCCGGTGCTCTTCCCCCCACCTCGCTCATTGCGGAGACGTCATTGGCGCCGCGCCGCTCTGCGGCGCGTTCGATCGTTCCGATCTGCTGATTTTGTCAAAGGTTTGAACCCATCACAATATACCCTCTGGTTGTTTAACATAGCCATGGAAGCCATGGCCCTAATCGAAATAGATGGTTTACCGTTCTTAATAGCATGGTGGATCTTTCCATGGCGAACTGTTAGTCATAACCAGATGGTAGCTGCTATACTTGCAGTATTCTACAGTTTACTTAGTCAGGCCTGAGAAGCTTGGTCTCGGGTATCTTTCCTACCTGTAAAGTGACATGGAGAACTGATTGTTTCCAATTCGGAAAGTGATCTACAAATGGTGGGTGTCCATATCTATCTATATCTATATCTATATATGATATCTATATGTCCTCTATTGTTGTTTTCTGGAGGGGTAGATGTTTCTAGCTAGTTTTGGGCATCAACAATTCAGGATCCAGGACATGGTATGCTGATGTCCCCAACTGTGACTGGTTGGTGGTTGAGCCACCCCCGTGAAAAATATGCTCGTCAGTTGGGATGATGACATTCCCAACTGAATGGAAAGTCAAAAAATACCATGGTTCCAAACCACCAATCAGGTGAGCTTTGGGAGAGGATTTGCATTGATCAAAAATCCAATCGTCGTCAAACCAAAGCACAAGAGTTTCATAGACTTCACGAGCACCTTCACCTCTGGCCACGTGAAAGTTACCACATGTTACCACCAAGTTGCCCCTTCTGATGGCACACGGAGGGATAAAGTACCCCAAAATGGCGATTTCTAATTTTCCTGACCATTGGATTTTAGAGTGTTTTAGATGTGCCTCATTTTTTCAAAGTTCCACCAGGGAAGTTCAAAACATGTGCGGTCCTCATTCATAACATGCATCCTCGAATTCCTACAATTTATGAGATTGATAGCGTCCCTTCACCCTTTCAAATAACATGTTCCCATCCATTAGATTTGAAATTGGCAAATCCCAAGCAGTCCGATTTTCAGTGTGAAAAAAACACCAACATGTTTTGGGTCATTTCCAGTGTTTTTTGCTCATGTTGACCAATAATAAGTCCCATGTTTGGTTCTCGTTTAGAAAATGATGGGATGATTCCCCTTATCCAAATGGTCATTTGTTGTGCTTCAGCAATAAAGTCAATATAATTCATCCACCGCATTTTCTAACACTCCTAACCCACACTAACCCTCAACAAGCAGAGGCTTGTGGGTGGCGTGTACCTCGTCACCCTCGAAGCAGTCCGGCCAAGGATTCCCCTCACAGGCATTGCTGGAGGCGATGGCGTTGGCCTGAACTGGACGTTGGTTCCCAAAATTCAGAATGGTATAGGGATGTTTTCGGCTGTTTCCGAAAATCATGGCATCGGTATCGCCCCCAGGTTTAGGGGTACCCTCAACATTGAAGTCCCCTAAACCTATGTGACGTGTATGCATCCCCTGAAGATCTCCCTGTAGTATCCCATCAATCGAGCCATGAAAGTTATACCCCTGCTCCATCCCATGAAATACAGGTTTATTTGTCTCGGTATCCCGTTAGTTATGGACTATGTCATAATCTCCAATCAACCACGTAGGTTCATAACCCCCCAAAAGAAGATCAACTTGTATTTGCAGGATGCTAGTTCGACGTTTTCCGTAGCCTTTTCTATGTGACTTCTTGGGGGTTGCTATATTAACCAATCAACAGGGGGTATAACTCACCCCCATCACCCACCATGCCTGGCACAGAGAGAAGAGCAACAGGACGTGTAGGACCTGTTCCATCAGCAGAAATCAGCCATTTTTTTTTCACATCTTGATGTTTATATTACTTTGAGGATCTAATTGTTTCTGTATGTCTTGAATATTCTTGAATGAAGTACTTGCGAATTCTATAAGCATTGGAATCCACTAACCACTTACCCTCTTCTAATCAGGAACATCCCCGAATTAGTTCGATGATTTACCTAGACTTTTCAACCTGCATGATATTTTCCAACATCTTCCAATGTGTGTTTAGATGCTCCAATAGGTTTCCCATCAAAACCCTCCATTTTTGATGAGCTTTTCTGCCAAGCTGCCGCCTTCATCGCGTGTCTCTTGGACTCTGCATCGACCTGGTAAATGGCTAGTGGAAAGGGAAATCACTAGTTTTTTGCTTCGGAGACACATCTGGTGTCCAAATGAATTTCTTCATTGTAGATCCATCGCTGGCACGATCAAACTGATGCCACCCGGAGAAGAGAACAGCGGCGCCACGCCTGCGGGCCGTGCAAGGCGATGCGATCGGCCCACCCCTCTCGGTCAAGAAGCTTTTGGCGAAATCAAAGAACTTGAGCCAAGAATGGCTGTCACATTGCAAGGACCGCGACCAGGATGGCTTTGGATCAAACCTCAAGTACCTTCTGAAGTGGAAAAATAGATATAGCTGGCATTTACGGACGTTCATTCTCCAAATGTTAGAAACCAGAGCAAAAACAAAGGTTTTGACATGTTTTGACACATCCCCAAATTGCCATCAAATATGCGTTTAATGATTCATTCTTGCTGCTTTAGACCACCCCGAGACATGATTTATACCTTTGTGTTGATTGCTTACACCCCCTTAGACAAAAACTGACATGTCCAGTCATACCATCACTGTCGGGTGTTTTTTGGATGGTGTTCTGTCACCGTGATCGCTTTGCTCTGCAAAAAAAATATATATAGATGGAATGTGTGTAAAATAATCATAGAAGAATCATAATATATGCATGTAACATGTATGTATATATAGTCTAGTAAGTAAATTATCATGATAATCAAAGAGTGACCAGGAACAAAGATGATGAATTGATGAATACACACATCAAGTAGCAATCAATAGTTAAATTCCCAATTCATGGTTCGTATATAATTATCCTTAGCATCCCTTCAAAGATACAATTGTCTCAAAAAATATTGAGAAACCAAGACCAATGATACCCAACATCACCATCAAGTATGTACCTATATCCTTGGTGGCTCATCCCACTTAGTAGGTTAGTTCACCCTTGTTATTTCAGTGGATTAACCCTACTTATCCCACTGAAAAAAACAGGTATATAACCTACTTAGGATGAACCACCAAGCAACCATTCCCTAGATCTTTATTGGCTATTATACAATGGTGATATTTAACCATATATTTTCCCAGTATTAACCATTACTAACCACAAAAGGACATCATTATCCCATCATTATCCCATGATTATCCTATTATCATCCTATTTTCCCATCACTATCCCATCATTACCCTCTGGTAATTTAACATAACTATGGAAAATCACTATAGAAATAGTGAATTTTCCCATTAAAAATGGTGGATCTTTCCATAGTTATGTTAACGTTTACCAGAGGGTTAAATTGCATTGTCATCCCATTATTCACCATTGTTAACCATAGAAAATCACCATTCATAGTGGTTAAATCACCATTTTCCTATGGTTTTCCTATGGTTTACCACCATCTTTCTCCCTGCGTCCACGGCTTTTTTGGGACCTACCGCGTCACCAGGAATTCGGCATCCTGCGCTGCAAGCAGCAAGGGCTGCGTGAAACGACCTCAAAGTCAAAGCCGCCGTATTCGGCAAAAAGGGCAGTGGTGAAGCTATAAACAGGTATGATTATATGTACATATATACATACATAAGTAAAATAAGTATATATTGTATATATATATGTGTGTATATATATATGCATACATGTGTAAGTTCAGTCAGCCTATATATTTAAGTTATACAACTGGGTTATAATTTAATATAGCCTATTTAGAAAGACATATGGTTCATAACCCATTTACAATCAACCCCAGTATACAATCTGACGCTGACTGGGGGATGTTCCATAATTCTAATTGGCTTCGGAAAAACAAAAGAAATATAAAGAAATGTCATAAGCCTGGGGAAAAGCCATATTCCACTTGGGGACCAGTTTAAAATATGGATTAAGTTATATCTATACATGTAGATATGGATCATATGACCCATTCTTTTATCTGACTGGGGATGACCCTTTTTTGGAGCTGGGTGAACTAAGATGGTTGCTTTTCACTCATGATTCCTGGCACACCCAAGAGCCTTTGGAACGTTGAATCAATGGTTACCCAAAAACACGACCTGTTTCAACACCATTTCCGTTACTGGAAAGTACCCCGCAGTGAAAACTTGAAACCCAAAAAGATGTGGAAAACCCATGGAGAAAACCATTCGGAAAATGATCGTTTCATTCATGGTGGGTTTTCCACATCTGTGTTACAGTAGTTTGCAGGAGGGTAACATCTTACAGACTCAAGATCTTTGCTGAATGTCAATCCTAGTTTTGCCATTTCAGTTTGCCAAGAACAACAAGCCGCCATATACATACTCTAAAATCAAAATGATAGAATCCTAGTTAGGGGTGTCAGTTCCACTAAGAAGTTGTTGTATAACCTAGCTATTGGTTATATCCCAACTTACCTATTATTACCAGCGTCGTGCCCATTAATAACCCCAACTGCTGGGGTATCAAAATTTTCCCAAATCCAACGATAACTGTGTAAATTGTGCCAAACCCTTGGATTTGTGGCAGGCTATCGCGTGCGTTTGTTCGTAATTCTAGACCAATACGGACACGCCAGTTGTTTGTTTATTTTTGAGTATTGACCCATGCCCCATGCCCATATAGCCGTGTCAACGTCGTGGCATCCTGAATGTTCATATCAACTGTATTGACGTTCATCTGCAAAACATAGTATCACGGGTCTCGATGTGTCCCAAGATTGCCATGGGATATTCCTGTTCTATGTTTTTCATTCTTGTTGCTTGATACTCCATTGATGTCTGGTGGACTTATTTTAAAAAAACTACCCTGAAAATTGCTGAAACTTGCTGCCTTTTGGGGACGATCTATGTGGCCCCATCATTCCAGTGACGGAGGACTGTCTGTGAGGTCATGATCAAATTCATCCAAATATACCCGGCCAGGTAAACTAACAGGTTGCTATTGAAAATGGCCATTTATAGTGGATTTACCCATTAAAAATGGTGGATCTTTCCATAGTTACGTTAGTTTACCAGAGGGTAGATCGTTGCAAGAACCAAATCGGTCTCATTCCTTATGATGGTGAAGTGCCAATGTCTGATGGTGAAAAGTCCCACAAAATCTTATTGTAAGACCAGCATTTCTTGCTGCTCAAGTCCCAGCTTCTCCGATTGAATTCCCTACTGTTGCTGATAAAACCCCGGGATTTCTGCGACATTTCGCCATGGGTCAAAAAGGGTCAAAACTTGGCGCGTCCTACCTATAGTTCACCCCGAAAAATTGTAGCTTTTCATGGATGTTCATTCAAAATCGATGGAAAAAATGCTAGGTTTTGACCCAGCTCCTGCGGCATCCAAGTCACCATCTGGCTGCACTTCCACCTCGTCAGTGCCACCCAAAGGCACCAAACGCGTGAGGCTCGGCAACGGCAGGGCAGAGGGCACCTTGTTGGACTTCGCGATGCTATGTGGGCCATGGGGAAGGAACATATCAGTTATGGTACCCTCTGGTAAACATACAAAAAGCTATGGAAAATCAACATGTTTAATGGCTAATTCAGCTATAAATGGCAATGTTCAATAGCTATCCCCCTAGAACATGAAATTTACCCTGTGACCTGCAGAATCCCAATAGAAATCCCAACTGCTGTCGCAACCTGCAAAACATCACCATTTGTGAAGGGGGCTTGTTTTTCGGAACAATCTGTACACAACCCATGGGGTTTTTCCCGTGTCAAGTCTACGGAATTCTTGCCAAATTGATTTCCCTGGATCCAACTCTAGACTTAAAATCTGATTCAGCAGGAGTACGCGAAAATTGAAGGATTGTTGGTTTGAAGAAACATGGAGAAATACTGCTTGGTGGTTGCTGCTAACCCCTCTGAAAAATGATGGAGTGAGTTCGTCAGTTGGGATGATGACATTCCCAATATGATGGGAACGTCATAAAATTCCATGGTTCCAAACCACCAACCCAGGTGTTTCGATCATCCCGTGGATAAATTTGTTGCTAAAAATCTGGATGGCTGCTGTTGAAATGCAGAGCTTTGGTTCGAAAAAAATCACACTTGATGATTGTTGAATCATGTTAAATCCCTTCACATCTTTGCTAGACCATTGCTATTTGCCCAATAACTGACCTACTTCGGATAAGCTTCACCCAAGTTTCTCCCTTTCCCAAAGGTGGTTCTTCATTTTCCCAGCATTTTTCCGATGGTTCAACCCTTCAACCCCCGGACCACCAGGGTTTCCACCTTCACCGCTTCACGGCAGAGGTTCAGCAGCGCCATGCCCAGCAGTTTCTCACCGTCCCTCAGTGCCAGCAGCAGCAGCACCGGTGGCGCTGTGGCTTTCTCGTAGCGGAGTACCACCTGATCGTGACTTGGGGATATCATTGGTGACTTGGGAATATCATGAAAAAATGTGGTTAAAACAATGAAAAATAAACCACCCATGACTGGGAATGGTAAGGTTATACCACCTGCAAGAATGGTGATGACTGGGGGATGATTTATGACATTATTTCAACCTCATTACCATGTTTACATTGGTGAAATTTCATGGATGAAACTCACGATCCAACATATGAAAACAAATCGGCCCATACTTTGATGATTCAAGACGAGTGGAACTTTTGAAGGCTGAAATGTGCGATCGAAGTGGCTGTGGGATCATTTTGGGACAGCTACCCCAATCCGAACCACAGCTGACGTCGCACCGTCGCGACGTAAGGTCGTTAGAATATCTGGATGAATCCATCTTAGTAATTATGCATTTCCCCATCAAATCCCATAAGCCACTATTGGTTATATCAATTATATAGCATTATCTCTGATTCAGTGTTGGTTATAGCCTCAGATTTCATTTGCATGAATGGGCATGACTCATCATGACTCCTTATTTCATGTTCTTTGTATTTTTTGCTGCTTAAATCAGTTATAGCTCTAAAAAATATCGTGATATCGTGAAAAATGCCTAATGTCCCCATAAAATCCCCATTCTTCTTGCTGAAATCACCATGTTCCTATGGTTTTCCTATGGTTTTCCTATGGTTTTCCTATGGTTTTCCTATGGTTTTCCTATGGTTTTCCTATGGTTTTCCTATGGTTTACCACCATTTTCCGATGGTTTTCCTATGGTTTTCCTATGGTTTTCCTATGGTTTACCACCATTTTCCGATGGTTTTCCTATGGTTTACCACCATTTTCCGATGGTTTTTCGATGACTTCCAGCACCAACACACCTCCGTGGCCGTGGCCAGCTCCATCTGCTGCCGGAAGCGCAGTGCGCGGCAGATCAGGGAGCTGCTCACCTGCTGGGAAGGCCCAAAAGGCCATGATTTTTATGGGATTTTCATGGTGATTCAATAGGAAAAATGGTGATTTCGTGGGATTTATCAGGGAAACCAACCATTTTACGGAAGATAATGGGAGTATAACTCGTAAAAACTTGATTTTGGACTGGTGGTTTAACAGGAGCAAATATGGCTTAATGAGAATTATTCATATATCTTATACAATGGTGATTTAATAGAGAAACATATGGCTGAATTAAATTCGAATGGTGATTTCATAGGGAACCAACCATCTTAAGGGATTTTATGTGATTATCTTTAACTCATCAACAATGAAATGGGGAATTGCAGCTGGCCAATTTGATCGGGGGAAGTATACAGAGCCTTCCTCAAGTTACCGTTACAATGGGCTTCCAGATATCTTGTTTATGTTGTTGTTTTTACTGGTAGGAAAATAATGTAACTACAATTTGTTGCTCTTACATCTAGAATGATCTACAAGTGTTTTTTGTCCCTTTCTATCTCGAGTTTCTGCAGGGGTGGACACGTGCAGTCAACTTCCTCACTGGAACGGACGCCTTCCTGGTTTTCTTGGGTGAAATCTAGCTATCCTCCAGTAAGCTGACACTTTTGCTATGGACATGTTCAATCGGTAAATGTCATGGTTATATGCAGGTAAAATTCATTCTTAATAGGTAAATCAATGCAAAGAATCTATAGATGAACCATGTTTTTTATAGCCATGTTGAATTGCCAAGGCTATTGGAATAGCCATTGTGCTTCTCCAAAAGATCGACCGCAGTGCAGGAGTCTCCTGCACCTAACTACTATCAACCAACAGTTTGGGCCTGGCGTAAAACAAAAAAGGCCCTTTTTATTTGGATAAACATCCAATGGCCATTTCAGGAACCTAAATTGGAGGTACCTACCATATATAAGGCCTATATAAGGCCTATGTAAGGGAATATCCCCACAAAATATGGTCTTATATGGTACTAACGTACCTCCATTTTAGGATCCTGAAATTCCCATTGATTTCAACATCACAATCAGCTACAGCTTGCAAACAATGACGGCCACGAGGACACGAGGGACACAAGTCGCATTCGCACTACATGTTGGTTAAATAACCAACAGATTTGTTAAATCATCCATTTTCAGCATATTGTTTATTGGTTCAACCCCAAATGTTGCATGTCAAATGAGGCAAAATTATGATAAATGCAAAGTTGTGTGCATAGCGTTTAAATTGTTGGTTTAATTCCCAAATGTTGCGCATGTTTGTTGGTTAAATCCCTATGTTTACATATTTTGTTGGTAGAATCATCAAATTTTACATGGAATCATATGAAATCCCAAATGTTTGGCGCACATGTGTTGTCAAAATCACCAAACATTGCAGATGGTCGATGATTAACTGCACTCTTTTGACATGTTTTTTACGGTCCAATCCCATGTTTCACATAAGTTTTGAAATGTTTTGAAGGTTAAGTCCTGAGTTCCCTTCATGTTTGATGGCTTTCATTCCCAATGTTCATCAAATTTCCATATGTCCCTCGTTTTTCACGGTGAAATTCCAAGTTTCCTTCGCTTTTCCCACGTTTTTCCCACGTCTCCCCACGTCCGCAATGCCGTTGTTTCCACCGTTGCCACCGCCTGCTGCTGCAAATCCTCGGGGAAGACCAAGACGCTGCCGTCATGCAGCGACAAAAGCCAGGCCCATTGCAGAGCCGCTGTGTCGCAGCCACCACCCAGGCCGTAATAAAGATTGGGATTCATCACCTGAGATGGGTCAAAACCCTGGTACCGTGCCGTGAACCCCAAGTCATAGCTGGGTTAAAATGGATGTGAATAACCCACTAAAAATGTATCTATAGGTATTGACCCATACCCACCTGAGATGGGGGTTAATGGTTTAACACTGGCTTAACCCTCTGGTAAATGGTGGTTTACCCTCTGGTAAATGGTGATTTCACCACTATAAATGGTGATTTAATGGTGATTGACTGGTGATGTAGTGGTTTAACAATGGCTTAACATTGGTGAATAATGGGATGATGATGGGATATACCCTCTGGTAAACGTTAACAAAAAACGATGGAAAATCACCATGTTATCAATGGGTAAATCCACTATTTCTATGGGCCATTTTCAATAGCTATGTTAAATGACCAGAGGGTAATAGTGAGTTAATCTTATGATAGAATGGAGATATAATTCTGAGATATTGGGATTCACCTACAAAAACTAGGTGAATAAAGGGTCAATATATTGGGAATAGATTCATGGGATACAATGGACTTTAGATGAATAAATCATGTGTCTTTGTTCGTCGTGGCTTCGTTGGGATTCGTCCTCTGGGATCGGGGAGGAAAAAAAAATAAGCCACTGGATATTGATGCGATTGGACATAGGAATATTGATGGGTTTTTTTAGTGAGTTCAGGTATAGTGTGATCTACTGGTGGTTGAGCCACCCCTCTGAAAAATGTGAGTTCGTCAGTTGGGATTATTAGTGCCAATATATGGAAAAATAAAAATGTTCCAGACCACCAACCAGTCTATATGTATATATATATACACAGATAAGCAATGCCCTGGTTTCATGGGTTAAGAATGGGTGAATAATGCTAGATAGTGGGGATATGTCACATATGTTCAAATAATGAGGTTTAAGACATAAACACTCCCAATTTTCATCACCTAATTACTGTAGAGATTGGTATTGATAAGTTTGGGATTTTAACCATCAAACATAGATTAACAATGGGGATATTTCATGAGGTTGGAAAACCATTTATTGGGATATGTCTGATAAAGTGGGATATCTAACCAACTTGTTTGAACGAATTTGGGATTGGAAAAATATACGGGGATAGGTTTAAAAAACTGTAGTGGGGATATTTCAGACATAGTGGAAAGTTATATATATATTATAATATATATATATATATGTGTACATGTAACCAGCTTGAGTGTGGTTGGAAAACTATAGTGGTGATATTTCTGATATGTCGTCGGATTTTCCACCATTTTTCCACGGTGGATGTTGATATATTTTGGGATTCGTCACCTACAGCGGTTGCGTTTGGGTTTTGTGTTATACTAAGCAGTGCAATGGGGACACAATAGCTGTGACATACCAAAACGTTGGGACTTGGTTTTTGTTGACCGAAAACTGGACGTTTTACGGCTTGTAGAAATGTGATATAATGGAATACAATGGAATACAGAACCATCACCTGGCTGCTAGTCAATCTATAGATTGAACATTTTCCATAGGATTATACAAGTAGTTTTAAATATCTATGTAACGGTTTTACAATGACAAGAAACGGATGGATTATATAAACCAATTATGCACTTGAACTCTTGGATTCCTAGTGACGAACGACTTTCACTGGTGGATTTGGGTGATAGTTTGACCGTACTGACCATACTTGACCTATCTCAATCCATTTGTCAGAGGTTGCTGTAATCTTGTCAGCCCACCAAAAGACAATATCATTTGATTCTGCATTTTGAATAACCATTAATTTGACCTGAAATTTGATATCAAACTATACTTGTGAGGTCGGTCTGCCGATGTTTCGAGACTCTGATCCACCCATTGTTTCTTCATATGGAATATATCCTTGGCCGTACAATCCTGATTTTGAGAGTTCAATCCTAAGTTGTGATACTCAAATCTGTCAACAGTTCTATTTTTTCACAGTAAAATGCCGACTTTTCAGGAAACAAATCCTTATTTTTCATGGTGAAAACCACATTTTTTCACGGTAAAATCCCCTTTTTCGCCATCCGTGATCCATGTCTTCCCGTGCTTCGCCGCACCGTGTCATGGTTCCGCGCAAAGCGCACGGAGTCGGACGAGAGCGCGGAGCTGGGGAACTGCACGGCACCCTTGAGACCTGCGCTGGGGAGCCACTAGCTGATAATATGAGATGATATAGTAATATATAGTATATAAAGAAATCTCTGTATAGCTTGATGATGATGATGATGATGATGGTGATGGTGATGATGATGATGGTGATGATGATGATGATGGTGATGATGATGATGGTGATGATGATGATGGTGATGGTGATGATGATGATGATGATGGTGATGATGATGATGATGGTGATGATGATGATGGTGATGATGATGATGGTGATGGTGATGATGATGATGATGATGGTGATGATGATGAGGATGGTGATGATGATGAGGATGGTGATGATGATGATGATGGTGATGACGATGATGACGATGGTGATGATGATGACGATGGTGATGATGATGATGATGATGACGATGATGAGGATGGTGATGATGATGATGATGGTGATGATGATGATGGTGATGGTGATGATGATGATGATGGTGATGACGATGATGATGATGATGACGATGGTGATGATGATGATGATGATGACGATGGTGATGACGATGATGATGATGATGATGACGATGGTGATGACGATGATGATGATGATGACGATGGTGATGATGATGATGATGACGATGGTGATGACGATGATGATGATGATGGTGATGACGATGGTGATGATGATGATGATGATGACGATGATGACGATGGTGATGATGATGATGATGACGATGGTGATGATGATGATGACGATGATGATGATGATGATGAGGACGATGGTGATGATGATGATGATGACGATGGTGATGATGATGATGATGACGATGGTGACGATGGTGATGATGATGATGATGACGATGGTGATGATGATGATGATGACGATGGTGATGATGATGATGACGATGGTGATGATGATGATGATGGTGATGGTGATGATGATGATGATGACGATGGTGATGATGATGATGATGATGATGACGATGGTGATGATGATGATGATGACGATGGTGATGATGATGATGATGACGATGGTGATGATGATGATGATGATGACGATGATGACGATG
>Ga0126342_10008747_pt1 | contig 18137 bp, 7 predicted proteins | sample Cyp1metagenome_FD_92528 | JGI IMG/M metagenome (GOLD analysis project Ga0126342, IMG submission 92528) | Coral microbial communities from Lord Howe Island, Old Settlement Bay, Australia - Cyphastrea 1 metagenome | ecosystem: Host-associated > Invertebrates > Cnidaria > Coral ... | reverse complement strand
TTCCATCTCTTCCATCTCTTCCATCTCTTCCATCTCTTCCATCTCTTCCATCTCTTCCATCTCTTCCATCTCTTCCATCTCTTCCATCTCTTCCATCTCTTCCAATCTCTTCTATTCTATTCTATTCTATTCTGTTCTGTTCTGTTCTATTCTATTCTATTCTATTCTAATTCTGTTCTAATTCTATTCTATTCTATTCTATTCTATTCTATTCTATCTATCTATACCCAATAGAGATATATATATATATATATTTAAATCCCACATAAATATAAATCTCACATCAATCCCATATATTGAGAGAGGGTTTCCCCCTTTACAACAAATCGGATACAAATAGGTAGAGGCGGATAAATGGCTGGATCCCCGACCCCCCAAACATAATACCTAGGCGAATGGATGGCAGATGAATGCAACCAAAGCAACTCATGAATCGAGAGTCTCACCTCCTTCAGAATTATGAATTGTTTGGGACATTGGACAAGTCTTATGCAATCTTTTGGTTTCAGAATGGTTGGTTGAATTGTGTTTCACATAAAGATAACTGTCAAAAGATTACGAGAAATCCTCGCCAGCCTTTCTGAAATCACCAGTTTTTTTTCTGCGTCTTTGCTCTAGAGAGTCTCCGGCTCCTTGAGGACACCATTTAGGGATTCAACTTCACAACTTCATACCATTGTCACATTCCGTACAATGTCAGGTGTATCGTGATTTGACGGCCGCATGACATGATTCAACAAACACAACTTGGTGGCCGAATCACTTGTGACGTTGGTTGTTTATCACATAATTCATCCTGTTTCATCGTACATACGTAACAGCACACATGTTTCATTAGCCTATCGCATATTCTGCCATTTTCTATCATTTTGTTTTACCATCCATGTACATACGTAACAGAACTGCTCTGGAGAACCATCTATTTTCATACATACATATCACATATCATATCATATCATATATGTATATATATACATTATAGATAAATGCATGTCACCATCATGTTTATCTCTACGGTAGCGACATTTATGTAAATATGTGGAGGACGGGCCATACCACAAGGCCCCAAAGGTAGTATGAAACACCAGTTCCATCCGTATTTTTAAATGTATGTTTAAATAGATTGGATTCCGTATGTTTAAATGGCCGGGCGGGCCAAGGAAAACTTTCCCGGAGGTAGTCTACAATACCAGTTCGTATATTAAAAAATCCGTATATTTAGATGTAGTTACCGTAGCTTAGAAATGATAGTGAACATTGGAGATTTGGTGAAATCATGTCTGTGGAGCTATCACTGTCTGTAGCTTTGAACATTGGAGACGTGTTTTTTTTGTCGTCTGGTTGGTGGTTTGGAACATGAAATTCATTTTTATATTCAGTTGGGAATTTCATCATCCCAACTGACGAACTCCATCATTTTTCAGAGGGGTAGGGCTCAACCACCAACCAGTTGTGTTTTTAATCACCGCGCCGCCGAGGATTGCCATGGGCATGGCCAGCATCTTAGGCTCGCCGCCACCCATCGCCGTGGCCATGACGACCTTCTCAGGTGGGAATCCCATGAAATCCCACATGGGGATGGATCAAGACCTATGGGAAAACCATATTTTTGCAGGGGATAAATGGGGATAACATATCCATTTACCAGGATTTATCAGGATTTACCATCTAGTGCAGTGTAAAACCCAGGGTACCAGGGTTTTGACTCCTAGCCATATCCACATATGTATCTATTTCCACAGCAAGACTTAAATAGAATATATATATATATATGTAACAGTATATATATATGTAACAGTATATATATATATAGAATGTAATAGAACTACTTTGGCGTTTGGGCAGTTTTCTATGATATGTACGAGTTGGCATAGTATATCATGGTATATTTATTTGATATACTGGAAACTTATATAGATATTGAATACCATTGGGGTGAAACACATTGTCACATAGTAATACTTAAATATCGGGCAATATAATTATATATTGTTAATCATACTTGGGGTTATTAGATCATTATTTTCGAGCAACATGTACTTAATTAATCATCTTTCAACGACAATTGAAGCCAGTCAACCTGATCAAAATATAGTACAGTTCATTCCCCGGGGTAATTGACATGTTCGCCATTTTTTTGTTGTTATTTGGAGCATTATGAATCGCATGATTTTTCACCACTCACAAAGATGGATTTGTCAACAAAGTGTTGAGATGTTGATCAGCAAAATTGGATTTAACCATCAAAATGAGAGATGGATATCCGATGTAAAGTGGCTTTATCGGCTATCAATTGTTAGACAATAAATGAGAATTGTGAAAAATCAATGGCTGTAAGCATGTTCAATAGATGGTACATGTTGCTGTATTTTGCGTAAACGGTTACTGAACTTTGAATCTAACTATCACAAATAGTGGGCTTATGGACCGAGAAATGTCACAAAAAGTGGGGTTCTGGTCGGTGATTGGGCCATGCAATCCTGTGATAGTTGGATATGGGTTAAAGGGGCTTCAAAATCTGGATGGGAAATCATAATGAGAAACAAAATTTGTCTGGACCTTAAATTTTGACATCCAGTTGGGTGCTGGGAAACAGTAACGTTGCTTGGGCAGGCAGTCGTTGATTGGCTGTTTGATCGTTCTTCATTGGGTGTGAAATTGTCATGTGGTCTTCGTCATAGGCTGCATGATTAGAATTCTTGCTGACCAGCCCCAAACTACCTCCCCAAAGTTGTGAAGGCGTGCTGGGCGTGATGCTTGGTCCCACAATGTTCAAGGCCATGAACTTGAAGAAGGCCAGGTTGTTTTTGCTGCCAATGATGGGAAGGAGAGACACTTCCGGGATCATTGGATCCACAGAAAATCGCTGGGAAAATCATGGAACTCAATGGGGAATCTTCCAGCTAGCCAGGGAGCTGATTGCCGGAGGCTACGAGCTTTTGTTGAAAATACATTGGAATTCTGAAGTGTTCCTTTTTTTGTTGCGGAACGAAACAAGGTCAGTGGATGATGGTTGCAATGGGCATGATTGGAAATGATGGAAAACATGAGATTCCAATCAAATTTCAGTGATCCAAACTTAGGATAATATGCATTTGTTCATTACTATCCTATGTCCACTTTTCTGCGTACGCCTGCCTTGCCATGGGCAGGCCCGGGCTCGCGGCTTAGCCCTCGGCTGCTCCTCCCATGGTGTGGGGGTGGTGCCCATCGCTGCCAGTGATCGGTGCCGTGACTGCACCCAGGGTACTCCAAGTCACCATGGTTGGTTCAATGCGAAGTCATGGTCATCCAGGTCATCCATGAAATGACGACTGGATGATGACTGGGGATACCACCATGGATTTTGAGAAACCTACATATAATCAGCTTCACCCTTGCACATGAAAATGGATCAAAGATTATCAAAGATGATCAAAATATGTCAATGGTGGTCAAAAATGTGGGGTAAGATTTAATCTATGTGGGTCAATTTAGGATCTAGTGAACTAGGAAAGGATGATAATGATCAAATTTTGTGATTATGGTATCACCAATAATCTGGTTGAAGTAGTACTGATCATAGATCCATCGGGAATGAATATATAAAATGCACCTGATAGGGCATTTGAATCACCATCAACTAACTGTGGATATCTGAAACCATTTGGGATGATGATCCACCGGATTGCCAAATTTCAGGGCTGTTAAATGAAACCGGAACGATTATAACCAAATAATAGTCCCCAATTAAAATGGTAACTACTTGTAATAAAGCAACCTCTTTTGCAGTGTTTTTTGTCGTACATGGGGTTATATACTGTCACCAAGTCTGTTTGCGTTTCACGATCTCTTTTTCTTTGAGTTCACATCACTGTTTTGGCTAAGCTGTGGTGAACCTGCACAAGAGCCGATCCAAATGGTGGTTTCGTAAAATGGGGGTACCCCCAGTTCTCATCCATTTATCGACGGATTTTCCATGAAATAACCCATCCACCTATTGGGTACAGGACATCTCCTGCCATCTGACAAGGCAAGCCTTTGCCTATGGATGTGTGGGATTGATCCTCATTGCCACCATGAACATGTTGCTGGGCAGATGTTATGCCCCCACTTGGGATGGGAAAGGGTACCCTCTTGTAAACATACGAAAAACTATGGAAAAACTATGGAAAACCACCAATTTCATAGGTAAATCAACTATAAATCGCCATGTTCAATAGCAATGTTAAATTACCAGAGGGTACATGGACTCAACCTACTTTTGAACGGTAGGTGATTTTGGAAGATTTTAGGTGTCTTCTTCGCCTTAAGTGGGCGGAGTCACTATGAACGTTTTCTATATCTTATAGTATGTTATGCCATGCTCACCATGTATCTCTTTGCGGGGTATCTAGGGTCATTTATGGACATGGCAACATGCACTGTCTTATTAGTATTCTCGTGGTAAATGTTGATGCAAAAACTGCCTATGGTGAGCAGAAATTGAGAATTATTCTCCTCTTGCGGGTGGTATCGGTGAACATCAGTCACTGGATCGCTTCTCACAGGAACTTCTGCAGGATTTAAGATGGATTTTACATGATTTAGCCATTCAAAAGAGTGGTGATGTATGGTGATGTCCTATGATCTTGAAGCAATTTTGAGAATCAGGCTTCCCAAGATACCCTCTGGGAAACGTTTACATAGCGAACTGGAAAATCACCATTTTCATGGGTAAAACTCAACGATTTCTATGGTCATTTTCAATAGCTACGTTGGTCGGAGCACCTCCATGGTGGAAAACGGTCACCTGTCTACTTGCCGAAAAACCACATGTTGCACAGCAAAGTCGGACTCATATACATATGCATATGTATAATATATACATTATAATATAATATAAATATATATATATATATGTATCATATATATATATATATATCATATATATATCATATATATATCATATATATATATATATATATCATATATATATAATACATTTGTATATAGACACACCTGTCTACTCCCAGCGACAGTCTTTAGGCCACCAAGTACAGGGTGAAATGACTCAGGAGAAACTTCAAAACTCTGCAGAAAAAGTTAGTGCGTCAAGTCAATTAAGTCTCGACTTCCATAGGGTAGAACTCACAAAAAGCCTTGAGAAGTGTGTTGAAAAAGCATAGTTTCTTAGAGATTCCGATATATGTTTCCATATATTTCCATATTTTCCCAGATTTTCCATAAAATTTCCAATCATTTCAGCTGCTAAAGCCAGACGGCCCCAGCCCCAGAGCTCGCTCAGGTTGGTCATGCAGACGCCCTTCATTCGGAGGCTGATCTTGGCCTCCATGTGAAAACTTGGGAAATCATGGGAAAATTCATAGTTGTTTGGTGAATAACTTGAAAATCATAAGAAATATCATGGGAAATCCCATATGATAAAAGCACATAATATTAGGACATTCACAGGAAACATACCGGACACCTATAAATGGGGATTCAGTAATACTTGTATGACATGATAAATGATAAGCAATACACACACACACACGTTTTTCCCCAGAAGACCATCTCAAAACTTCCCATGCAAGCCTTTGAACGATCGTCAGTAGGGTTATCAGGAGGCCCTGAACTTCACATGTCATCCACTTTGGAGAATCTTTGGACTACATCACCAAGAAATTCTCTAGAAGGAAGCTGTCAGAAGTGCAGCTGCTGCGGCCATCTCAAATGGCGGCTGGCCCGGCTCGTGGTTTGGATTCAATGGAAAACACATGCAGACACGTGTGTTTTCTGAATATGGGGGACTCACATGTCTGAAAGCTGTTCCTTTCTACTCCGAACCTGAATTGTAATCATCACCCCTGATTTCAGGGTTGATAAGAAAAGACTGGCAAAATGGCTGAAAATCAAAGATATCCCAGCTATATAGCCAGGCTAGTTATAACTACCCAGCTACAGAGCCTCGACCTTGATCCATCTTGAGCCTTCAGCATCATCCCAGTGGGATTCCAACGAAGCAAACCACATATGGTTTTTAGCTCCAGTTGAGTTTCGGCCCAAGACACTCTCCGCGTCTCTGTGAAACGCAGAGTCAGAAAATGTCAGAAAGTCCTTGCGGCATGCACTGCTGTGTTGCTTTGTTGTCATGGTTGGTGAGGGGGTGAACGATACGAGCAACTGATAGTGTTTTTGTCCCTTCCAATTCTCCCCAATTCATAAACACATAGTATCCCATCTGAAACCATGGTTTAGTATTGGATGTTCACTTTCTGGACACATATGAGGGGCTGATGATTAGGGGATATTGGGGGTGGGATGGTGCATGACAACAGTACCATAGATTGCCAGTGTCGGGATATAGAAAATCCATGAACATCCAAAAAGGATCCGATGCATAGCTAATGGTAAAGTCAGAAATCCAGTGGATTGTTGATTCATGTGCAATATGGCGCTCTGCGTAGTGCCTACTATATGTTGAAAAAGGTGTCCGTTGCCCTCGAGTCATCTTGATATCATATTCACAACTGGTTTTTCGCTGCCGCGGCTCTCAGGCGCTCTGCAGTGAAACACCTCAAGAGACTACCCTCTGGTAATTTAACATAGCTATGGAAAATGGACCATTTAGAGATGATTTTCCCAATAAAACCTCCATTTATAATGGATTTTTCATCCTAAGCCAGCACCCACCGGTGGGATCCGGTGGGTCAGAAAACACCGCAACAACAAAAGACATCAGAAAATCAAGCAGCCAGCCAGAGCATCGGTCGCGGGTCTCTCTGCAAAGCAGGATGGGTAGGGACACTCAGCTCTGGCAGTTTGTTTCTACTGGTCAGTGTGTAATATGACTGATGATTGGCGGTAGGTTTCGTTCCGCCAATGTTAAGCCTATTCAAATTGGACAAGATTTCATACTGTACCTACTCAATTTTGGGGATTGATGTGTGATACCAACACTTATCATCACTTTCCTGCGTTCAATCATTTCAGTTTTTTCGCGTTAGTTGTTGTGTGCCTTACCATTACATTTGTTTTACATAATTCTATCCACAAGTTCCATCAAACATCAATGTTGTTGTTTAATCCCATGCCCCTAATATTTAACCACCCCTAGATGGTCCCACATATGTGTAATTCCCTTAATTGCTAGAACCACCCATACATTCGGGATTGCAAAGCACCTCATTTGCTGATTGGGATGGATTGTCCCGTAAAATCCCCACGTTCACCGGTTAAATTCCCCACTGTTGTTGGTGAAGTCCCCACTTATGTTGGTCAACTTCCGTTTTGTTGGTGTAAATTCTACAATGTTGTCTGTCAAATCCCCCTCTTGTTGCTTCCAAAAAATATATGTTTATAGTTTTTGTTCATTCATCCCACTTTGATCAATGCCATGTCTTTCCATGTATGTTTCCCTCTTTTTTAACCTAAATCTTGAGGAAATACCATGGAATTTCACCAGTTTCACCCGTCGCTTCGCTGGAGGTCGTGGTGCCTACATCAACGGCCGCTACGTGGCCAATGCCACGGCCTCCAAGGGGGCCGGACGAGGCCGTGGTCGGGATCCGACAGGAGCCCAGCGCCGTGGGACAAGAACAGGACATGAACGATTACAAAAAAGTAAAACTATGTAAAACTGAATAAAACTGATAATTGGAATCTTGATGAAGCTGATTTTTTGGACATCTTTGATGAAAAGCACTTCCGCTGCATTTTTGTACTAACTATAGTGTTAATTTGAACAAAACACTGTAAAGCGATAGGGCCACCGGTTTCAAGAGGAAGTGATATTTGGACATACCAATGGGGGATGTGTTATGGGATATTTGCCATGGCATATGGAAGCAACAAGCTATGGGGACTTAAACATCAGACATATGGGGATTTTTTTTATTACACATATCAAATGTAGTACCCTCTGGTAAACAAACATATAGCTATTGAAAATGGCCATTTATAGTGGATTTACCCATCAAACATGATCAAATATGGTGATGTTCCATAATTTTTGTATGTTTACCAGAGGGTGCCACATATGTCTGGCTAAATTATAACGACCTCACTGCGACCTCACTGGAGATCATGGTTAATAAGGGAAATCATTCCCAAATGGCCTTAATTCAGGTTGGTGAAATATTATAATTTACCCAGATAATTATCTATTAATAGTGATTTGTCTATAATTATACCATATTATAGCCTTTATATATCATGTTTTTTTCGTCTGTTCAACTCCTATCGCCAGGGGACGTGTTTCTGTCATAGGACGCACTGTGGGTTGGGCCGGTGACGACGAGCCGCGCCAGTGCCATGGCGGAAGGCCCCATCAATACCTTCAACGGGTACCCTAGGGCCCTAGGGTAAACTAATTAATAGATGCAGAAAATCCATGAAAATCCATGGTTTCCCTAGGAAAATGATTTAGATGTTGGGTTTTCCACATGTATGTTAGTTTCGTAATACCCATTCCCTTTGGGATGTTGCTAATCACGTGGTAAATACATCTGACACCAATGCCAAGGCAACCATTCCAGCAACTAACCATGACTGGGGATGGGGCCCATGGCATTGGCTTTATCTTATTCATGGGATTTGACTATCCCAAAAAATGGGTTTCTAGGTCCTAGCCGATTTGCATGACTTATATAGTCGGTGGAACATGTGGGGCTCTGATATCGCCATGCCGGTTGCAAATTTTGACATGGCTCGCGCCGCGCAACAGTCTCGACACTTTGTGCGTTTCGGATTGCTCTCGTTGTGGCGCGTGCGAATTTTGAGATCGCTCACGCAACCCCCTGTTAGATCGCCCTCGTTGTGGTGCGGTGCGAATTTTGAGACCTCTCGCCCCCGCGTCACTTTGTGATACTTTGTTTGTGTCGAGTCGGATCGCTATCGTTGTGGCACGGTGCGAATTTTGACATGGCTTGCGCAACAGTCTAGGCACTTTGGGCCTGTCAGATCGCTCTCGCTGTGGCGCGGCGCTCATTTTGATATAGTCAAGGAGATTTTGTGCATATTATAATTTAAAATAATTTAAATATATATATATATGCGCTGTATAATATATATATATATCAAGGAGTTCTTTTTTAGAGACCTTGCGCAGAGATCGAGACCTGTTTTAGGGAGCTTGTACCTCTTATAGAGATCTTGTGCAGAGATCTTGCCAAGAGGTCTCTTACATAGATCTTGCCAAGAGAGCTATTATAGAGAGCTTCTTCAGAATCTCATAAAGAGATCTTGCCCAGAGACCTCTTATAGGGAGCTTGTACAGGGATCTTGCCAAGCGACCTCTTACATATACAGATCTTGTGCAGAGATCTTGCTTGGGGACCTTAAAGAATTCTTGCACAGAGACCTTGCATCTAAGTTGGTGAACATAACTCCAGTACAGTAACTATGGTTTCTGATACTTATAGTCATAGTATTCATAGGGGGGTTATAAACCAACAACGCTCGGTCGTCCTGTAAACGCGCGCCGACAGGCGTCATCATATATGATCAACATAATCTCAATGTTCACTTATTTGCTTGGAGTCTGGATTGAATGTACTTAACATCTATTCAACATCTATTCGACATATAATCCACATAAATTCGACATATAATCCACACAAATTCGACATATATTTATATAATCCATAAATTCAACACATACTAAACATGTATTCAACATATTTTCAACATATAATCAACACATTGAACCGAAACTCAACATATAACCAACATCTGTTCAACACGCCGACAGACGCCATCTGGTTTTTCACTTCTCATGGCAGCCAGGCATTGTTCTTGTCAATGTGATACATGTAACCACATGTGCAAGCGTAGCAACATGTTCAATGCCAAGGAACGTTATTAGCCCCACCCCACCCCACCCCAACCCCGCGAAACACTGACGTACGTGGTAAAAAATGCACGAAAACGCGCTGTGCCTATGGGAAGTGCGTCCCAAAAAAATGCGTGTTTTCAGGTCGACCGCGCCACCAACAAAGACAACCGTTTAGGGGCCCCACATTGTATCATAATTGTGATTTTGACTTGACATATTTTGACCACAACCCATTTTTGCCATGTAACGAACTCCCGAACTCCGGTGTTTTTCCTCCCGAGGTTCCAGCGGAAGCCCGGCGATGAGGATGTTGAACTGGAACGAAAGTGGGGGTCGTTAGGGTGGGGTGTTCTGCAGCGTGGGCCCCTTAAAAAGATACTGTAGGACTTACAGGAAATGAAGAAAACATGGTATTCAAAATTCAACGAACACAAAAATGGTGCCTAACTTAACCAACAATGGTGGATTAATGGGGATACAATGGGGATATCATCATTATAGCGATCTTCCGTCGCGACGTCACTGGAATAGTGGTTAGTACGGGCAGCTGTCACAGAATGCCAACAAGTTTCAAGTTGGTGAACCATTGTATATATGGCATATATATATATATACATACTGATTGGTGGTTTGGAACATTTTTTCCATATATTGGGAATAATAATCCCAACTGACTAATATTTTTCAGAGGGGTTGAAACCACCAACTAGTATATATATATATAAATATATATTTATTTACAATTGATCCAGATGTCATTTTAGGATTTCAGATCTGCAGAAATCTGGACCATCCATACTTTCGGGTGGTATTGCCAAAAGAGTCCAGCGGTTTATCAAGTTTCTCCATTAGAGTAGGCTATATTTAAATGATTTTAAATGGCCATGTTGAGGTATATCTTGACCATAGAAATTGGTGAAAAATTGTGCAACCATGCGGTATAATACGCATCTTATTGGGTAAATTGAGTGTCTAGGTATCTGCAAGTTGGTTCACAGAATCCTAGTCAGTGGGTTGTTAAATTCTAGTTGAATAAAACATACTCAATTACAAAAATTGGCCGGATGATTTTTCCATTGAATTTGTAAAGTTCCAAGCTTGGCATTTTGGCGAGAGGGTACCTTATACTCCCTGTTTGGGATCCCACTTGAGATTTCATCGCGTTGGGTGGGTTTTTCCCATGGTTATGATCAACTGAGCCGTGAACAAATATTGTTGATGGGTTAATATATCGGGTTATACCAAGTGGCTCATTAGGTTTCAACCCCAATCACATAGCAATTTAATAGGCAATATCTACATTCACGAACATTTTTTTTCTCGCTGGGACACCTTTCCCATGGTTTGTGGATCTGCACTTCCCATGGCAGTTTCGGTTTTGCTGCAGTTCTAATTCAGTTGTCCACGGGCTGGGGATTGGTTTAAATTACCTTAAAGCATCTCTAAACAATCTTAAAACTGAAAACGTGAATTTGTGGAAATTAAACGGGTTCAACTTGGTATGGCTTAGTAATTCCACTTCACTTGTTCAAATTCACTTAACAATTCGGGAAAGCCATGGGTACTCTCCGGAAGCATTTGGAAGCAGCAACTTGAGCAGTGGCTGTGGAGGTCCTGATGATGGTTGCTATGTGCATTATAGACACCTCATAAATGGTGAGAAACCACCAACCCAACGGAGTTTTACCGTTATACCATTTCTAGCTGGGTGAAAAACAAAATATGGTTATTGGATATTGTGGGACGTTGTTTTTGGATTGGATGATGAAAGGCCCTATTTAACACAATCGTTTACTCCCCATGTTTAGGTCTTGTGATGCAGTTGGATGGGATCCCCTTCAAGTTCACTTCTTTACTCTAGTTGAATCACGATTGTAGTTGAATCGCGATTGTATATGTTCTTTTTTAATTCATGTTTATCCCAGTGTATCTATCGAAACAACATAACAGATAGATGGACGGATGGATGGATGGATGGATGGATAGATAGATGGATAGATAGATAGATAGATAGACGGATAGATAGATAGATAGATAGAAAGATAGATAGATAGATAGATCGATCGATAGATAGATAGACAGACAGACAGACAGACAGATAGATAGATAGATATTTAGATATATATATATAAATAGATAGATAGATAGGTAGGTAGGTAGGTAGGTAGATAGATAGAGAGATAGATAGATAGATAGATAAGATGTGAAAAGATAAGATAGATAGATAGATAGATCGATAGATAGATAGATGGATAGATAGATAGTAGTTAGATCGATAGATAGATCGATAGATGGATGGATGGATAGATAGATGGATAGGCAGATAGATAGATGGATATATAGATGGATAGATTAGATAGATAAATAGATAGACAGATAGACCGATAGATAGATAGACTAGATAAGATAAGATCAAATCAGATAAGATAAGATAAGATTAGATTAGATAGATAGACATATAGATAGATAGATAGATAGATAGATGGATAGATCGATAACTAGATAGATGGATAGATAGATAGATAAATAGTTCGATATAAATATAAATAGATAGATCGATAGATGGATGGATAGATATATAGAAATATGGATAAATATATAGATAGAAAAGTAGTTAGTTAGTTAGATAGATCGATTAGATAGATAGATAGATAGATAGATGGATGGATAGATAGATAGATAGATAGATAGATAGAATGGTGGGTAGGTAGGTAGGTAGGGAGGTAGATAGATAGATTAGATAGATTAATTAGATAGATAGATAGATCGATCGATAGATAAATAGATAGATAGATCGACCGATAAATAGATAGATAGATAGATAGATAGATAGATAGATAGACAGACAGACAGACAGATAGATAGATATTTAGATTGATAGATATATAGATAGACATATGTGTATATATATATAGATAGATAGATAGATAGATAGATAGATAGATAAGATAAGATAAGATAAGATAGATAGATAGATATATAGATAGATAGATATATAGATAGATGGATAGATAGATAGATAAATAGATAGATAGATAGATAAATAGATAGATAGATGGATGGATGGATGGATGGATAGATAGATAGATAGATCGCTCGATATATAGATAATTATTAAATAAGTAGATAGGCAGATAGATAAATAGGTAGATAGATGGATCGGTAGATCCATAGCCAGATAGACAGATAGCAGGAAAGTAAGGTAGCCAGATAGCTAGATAATTCTAGATATCTAGAAGGGGTACATTTCTGGTTTACGAGGGTTTCTCACAATTCGGGGGATCGCCAAGTCACCAAACCTCCAAACATTCGGAGAAAAAAAACAGTCACAGGCTATCACAGGCTATCGCAGGCATAGCCCGAACACAGTACACTGACCAAACATATACGGTAGGTACCTCCAGTAAATCGCTCGAACGTTTTCTCCAATAGACCATTGATAGAATTACTAACCCTGGCTTATTAAATCTTTATGTGGATTCCACCATTTACAATTGGGTAGTGTTGGTGTTGGTAGAACAATAATAAACACTTCCAATTTCACCACAAATAGATGGCATAAACCATTCCCAACTGGGTGGTTCATTATTGTCTACCCACATTAATTATAAGCCTAGTTACTACCCACTTATGACAGCGGCCATGACACACGGCCAGGTTCGATGTTGACATCCTCCAGCCAGGAGAGACCCGACGAGGGCATCTTAGACAAAAAGACGTCAGTGGTGGGAGTTAGCACGGGTTTCCAAACAACAAAAAACACCAAAATGTGAGGGTTTTTTAAAGTAATCCAGTTATTATGGGTTTATGAACCATTATTATCACCAGTAATTCAGTTTGTTTAAGGCATTTTTTTTCTGGGTTTCTTCTCAGTTGGTTATGAAGCACCAAGCACTACAGGGTTGGCGGAAAATCATCGCCAATCTATGGCGAAATTGATGGCAGCTAGCCAGGTTGATGACCAGGGGGTATTCTTGATATATTTGGCGTATTTTCCATGGTATTTTCCAACAAACATGAGATAAGGATTGATGGATCTCCAATCAAGAATGATAATCACCTACCTTAGAGACTCTTGTCTTTTGTTATCTTAAACCAATGGGTAAACAGGTTGCGTTATAGTTGGGCAACTCATATAAAGTGGGTTACAGACTAATCAACCAGCCCCCACAAACTAATCATTGCAGGCTGTTATAATTCGGTAGTTACAGTTACACACAAACATGGGGGACGTTGACTAACAGAAATGGGCGGGAGTTAACGAAACAACATTTGGTTTTAGTAGCCAAACTACATCATGGAAATGATGGAAACCATTTGAGGAATCAATGGATACCCATAGCCACAGGCATCCCCCAATGCTTGGTGGCTCAGTAAGCTTTCAATATTTAAAGCCTAAGCCTTGTGGTGTCCCACATTGAGGGGCTGCATTGTGCAGAGTTGAAGTACCACGCATATTCAATGATAGATTTCAGCAAAAAACACCTGGATTCACTGGAAATCACCCTAAGCCTACTAAACTAGGGTTTCCCAAAGTATTCAATATGAGGACAGGTTTGTTTGGGGTTCCAAGATCAATTTCAGAATCGTAAAGCCCGTGCTTGGGGGTGCAGTTCCTCTAGATAGATTCTAGACGATTCTAGTTAGTGGCTATATCTCAGATTTCACCATAGGTTTAATTGCCTCCTACCTTAACTTATGATATCAAAATTCCATGGTTCTATACTCCTCCACCGTGAACCCCCTTCGTGCCACTGAGATACCTCTTCAACATGAAGAACACTCGCCACTATGACGAGGGCGGCCGTTCCCTCTCAGGCGGTTTGCTGGGAATCTCCGAAAAAATGTGGGGCCCCCAAACGATGGCTAAGTTTGCTTACAATTTCAAGAACTATGGGTTAAGATACCTATAACATCCTATAACTAGAGTTAATGGTGTGTATAAACCAACTTATAACTGGAGGGGCCCACATTGTATTCATTGTATACATTTTCATAGCGCTTATGATGTTTTGGGGAATTCTGGAGAAATAAATAGATTTAGATCCCAGCTGGCTTTTTCACATGGACCAATGGTCGTGGAGATTTGACCCAGTAACTCAAATGGAATGACATGGCTTATAGATGCTTATAGAACATTACAGAAGCAACAAAACTGCTTGGATCCTGGAGGATTGATGTTTAGTACATGGATGATCAAAAATTCCGTATAGCATGGGATAGATGCAGGCTTGATGTTGCCCAATGAAAAACCACGGAAGGGGGTTTCTTTGCCATCCTATAAATGCAGCTTTTGCCTAGCACACTAGGGAGATGTACGATGATTCTGGGGAACCAGATGCACTTGGATACTAGATGATACTAGGTGGATGGTGATCAGAAGTGCTGGTCATGTAATTGTAATTAGTCTGGCACCTGACAATTCTGACAATCCTCCATTTCTGGCAATGATTTTCTTATGTGTTCCTGTAATGGTCCCTGTGAAGACATAGGAAGTTCTCAGGTTGGATGAGACCAGAAAGCAAACCATGAACTGGCGCGAAAGAAGTGAGATCCAAGTGGGTCCCTGGAAGCTGAACCAATTCGCCACACCCGATGTGGCCTTGGCAATGTGGGATTCACCAAATGCCTCGAAATACCACAAATCCACCATAAGCCACCAAATATCATGAAAATCACCTCCCTGCGAAGCTAGTTCAACCAAGTTGCGTTACCTATCCACTTTGTAAAGTCACAACTGACTCCTGTCCTGCGAGGCCTGCTGCTGTACTTCTATCAGCGCGACGGCCGGACCTTTCGCTGCACCTTCCTCTACAGGCAAGGGAGCTGCCGAAGCCAACGTCTGCGACCGTGGAGTTTGGTTCATTTCGGTAGCTGAAATCATGCGTTTTTGGAACGCACATGGTGATTTAACCAACTTCCATGAGGATTCAACCAGCAAAACTGATGGTATAATTCGGTATAATCATGTATAATTCGAATACAATGGAACATTGTGGTTATAATATAATGTTCTAAGTATATAATCCGCATAAATTATGGTATGGGCTTACAGTATTCTTTTGATTGCCGAAATTCTAGAAATTTGCCCCTGAATTATGTATATATTTGGACCAGAAATCATGACTACTAATTCGTAAGTGGGGTTAATTAACGCTACCCAGCTAAATGGGACAGCCATGGACAGCCCAGTTTGGGGACTTTTGATCACCATGGTTACTAAGTGGGGATGATCCTCCAGCCAGGGGACTGGATCACCATAGCTGCCATAGCCAGTTGCGACTCATGCGACTGTTGGGTCCCGATCACCCAAGTCTGGTTCCGGGGTTCCGTTGAAATTTTCTTGGTCTCAAGTTGAAGCATGTTCCATCATGATCCATCCAATGCATTCATCGAAAAAGGTTGGCTTATAAGGGGCACGTTGTTCGTTTTCGGGTCCAACAAGAATCGGGGGATTATTTGCAGATCACCCAATGTATGAGCAAGTAGTTTTGTTTAGCGTATATATGCCTACGTATGACTTCCAAAAACAATATCAAATGTGTACAAGGTGGTGCCCCAGTTCGTTAGCTCAGCTGCTTTATTTATAAATAGATTTTACAACTAGGGTTTATGGCAATTACAGCCATAGTTAGATGGGGTTCTCAACTACCAGTAACTTATAGCTGGAGGGCACACCATCTTGTGACGGATTGTTAAACTGCACTTCTTTTCCAGTGGGTCAATGCAATACTTGGCACTTCCAACTGGAAAGATGAGGATACGCGGGATATGACCATTCCATGTGCAGGGAGTTACATAAATACCATAGCCATCCATAGCCTGTGTAACGTGTATTGATATGTAATTATATTACCTTCTGGTAGTTTTGGCAGCTACTGAGAATCATGTTCAAGCGGTAAACCATTGAACTGCATGGTGAGGCGCGGGTAGATGGCTGTGGTGTTACGTGCGCTTTTAAGGATACAGGTGGTGCTTGTAGCATGATTTTGTTGGAAGAGCTAAAAAGCATTGTGTTCGTGGAACAGAGGTATAATCGGAAGCAGTTGTGGAAGTTGTACTCAGGGTTTAGGGGTCCCGAAAAAACTATGTTTGTCCGCACATGGTCGCCAAGACAAGGAAGCATAATGTAATATAAAGGCGTAACTTGACATTATTACATGTTATTACCACACCCCAGCCACCCCAGCCACCCTAACCACGCCCAAATCATAAATCCATTGGTTAATCACTGAATTAACATGGTTTAACAATGTTTAACATGGTCATTTTGGGCGCACTGATTTCAGACATACGTTGCGACCGCGCATCGTCATGCTTCAGGGTCACCTTCGCAACGCGCGACCTTTCGGCCTCAAAGTGGATTGGTGTTATCTTGATTGGTTTCAGCTTCTAATCAATTTTACTAGGTTTTACTAGGTTTTACAGTTTTACATTAATTATATTTTTTTAAATAATTATGTATACACGCATGTTATATGATGCAAGGTCCTGGGGCCGAAAAATAAAACCAGATCTCCTACTAAACAATCAGCAGTTGTCAATAATTGGTTCGGTCTTATCCAAACAGTTCGGATTGTTTTTTTGTTTAATCAACAATATATATATATATATAATATTCATCATTTATTGAGCAACATATATAATCGAGCAAACAAATATGGATGCTTCTTAAACCGCCAGTGGCATAGAAAGCCGCGCCAGCCCGTGCCTTGCCCCGGGCCTCCGCGCCTTGGGCGCGGTGAGTGCAACGGCTATGGCGGGCATGATGGGTGCCAGCTTGGGCACACCCAGTATGCCACGGCAGAACGTGCCGAGTGTTCGACAGAACGTGCCGAGTGTTCGACGCTGGGCGAGAGATTTATGTTGATGGTGTAAATTGTGAAATGGATTACATATTTGAACATGCAAAGGACCAGAGAATTCATGAGAATTCTGAGCAGAAATGTTCATGTCGTTGTCAGATATTTGTCAGCTATTTGTCATGTAAATTAGCGTTAACGGCTCAGTATTTGGTATTTTTTTAAGGAATGGAACAGATGACAGATTGGCGGCTTCACGGATTTGACCATGCCACCAGCGCTTGCGCTTTGCACTACCATCGAGAGATGATTTGCTTGTTTTGCCACTACCAGATTGTGCTTAACTTGCCTATATAATCCTATATATATATGTATACCGTACACATATATATATACATAGTACTGTACACACATATATATATATATATATATATATATTTGCATCATCTTCTTCCTACTGGCGAGGTTGGGATATATATGGCTATTATACTTTCAAGTGTATGTGTATGTGGCAAACAAATCAGCCAGTTGTCTGAATC
>Ga0126342_10008746_pt1:7500-18144 | contig 18144 bp, 15 predicted proteins | sample Cyp1metagenome_FD_92528 | JGI IMG/M metagenome (GOLD analysis project Ga0126342, IMG submission 92528) | Coral microbial communities from Lord Howe Island, Old Settlement Bay, Australia - Cyphastrea 1 metagenome | ecosystem: Host-associated > Invertebrates > Cnidaria > Coral ... | reverse complement strand
TATTATTATATATTATTATATATTATTATATATTATTATATATTATTATATATTATTATATATTATTATATATTATTATATATTATTATTTATTATTATTATTTATTATTATTATATAATATATATATATATATATCTCATTATATATATATATCATAATATAATATATATATATATCATAATATATATATATATATATATATCGTTATTTTCCATCACGTTCCATTGATTTACTGTATGATTTTCATTCTCCTTTTCCAGTGATTTCTCATCCAGATGGAAACTCGACCAGGTCCGGTGTGGTGGCTTCCATGATGATCCAGGACCGGACCAGAAACGGATGGATCCTCGAACGGCCCCGGAAATCCGGCAGTGATGTTGTTTTTTATCGATAATAAACAAAAACATGGCAATATGAGAAGAACCATTGCCTGATTTTGAGGAACATGATTATGATTTGTGCCACGATCTCGTTGCCTGATTTCAGAACCATTGCCTGATTTTGATTATACTGAAGACTAGAAAGTGGACTGAAAATGGCATTGTGGGGTGCCAGTTATATCATGTTGAATCAATGGCTTGCCCCTTGTTTGAAGGAGGACGTAAGCAACAAATCATGGACAGTTAAGTCAACAATGACCAGAAGAAAAAGAACATGTCGCAGGTTGCTGGCTTGAACTGCGACACAGACACTGGATGAGATGCATTGAGTATTCATAAGCATGTTACACTAAATTGTACACCACAGCAAATCATAAATTTTGCAAGTAGATCCTGGATTGGAGTCAGGCCGGCACAACTGCCATTGGCAATAACAAATCATACGAAATGATACAGCAGGAATTCAACCGCCGAGTCTTTGTGAGTCGTGACCACGAATCAAAACCTCGGCAGCCAGGATGGAAGATTACAGTGGCGGAGAGACCAACCCTCAGCTTGGGTGGTTCATTGCCCATACCGCTCTCATCCAATGTCCATGTGATCCATTGGGATTAGTCCCCAAAAGACTTGTTGCGGAAACGGACCTGTTTCGGGGTCGTTTTGAGGGTCTCATGATTGTGAGGACAGAGCAACAAAAGCTATCGAACATATTTAAACAATTTTAAACATATATAACCTTTTTGTTCACTGGTGATTTAAAAAGTTTGTATGGTCGCTAATCTTTGCTGCCTGTTTGAAAGTTTGAAGTTAGTTTGTTGCAGTTGACCATATATGAGTATATAACCGACAAAAGAATTGATTGTAATTTAGTTTTGCTTCACCTTGGCCTTTCTGAGGTTGCACAAAACCTTCATAACCGACATATATATATATAACCGATAGGGGACGACCCTATACCAATACATACCGATACCCAATTTGTGATACCTCCGGGAGTACTGAAATCCTCACAACCGATAGCGGACGAACCTAATTTGTGCATGGCATTAAATTTAACAAATAGTTTCGTCCGCTACTCATATATAATATATCATTAATCCAAAAAAAGCTCAGACACGTGTTTCCAGGATGTAAAAAAGGTGTTCGGTGTCCTCCATAATTTCCAGGAGCTTCCAACTCTTCAACATTATTCAAGCATCTTTTTGAGGGTTGCTATTAGTTGCTATTATCCATAACATATCTTTCTAGAGGGTTTTTTCATGTTTTTTCTCACCAACCTGCCACGGCCTAGATCGCCTCCACCGAGCCCATGCGACTTCTGCGCAGTGTGGGTAGAGGCCTCATCAGTGCTACGGCGCGGAGACCCGGTCGTGGGTTTTTGCTTCCACAAAGTGGGTTTTGGCATGGCCAACTTGATGGGCTTAATGGGATATGTATGGGATATGTCATGTCAAAAATAGAAATATGGGTGCATCAAAACTAGGGATTTTTTTCATGTTGAGCCGCTTTCTGACAGCTGCTGGTGGTTTCAAGCTCTTTTCGTGTCTCTCTTAAAACCTCTCTTTGGGATGATCCAAGATATTTCAACCTCTAGGTTTTTGCAGGGTTGAAGCCACCAAGAAGTATGAATTTGACTGAATTTGGGCTATAAATGATGGGAAATACGAAAAAAATCCTGGGCAAACTTTCGTGCCACCCATGTTACCCATGTTTGGAGGATTGTGGCACTGATTTGCTGATTTGGCTGTGGGTTGTGATGCCTCATTTAGCGAGGTAATTACTTTCTGGTGAAGCCATGGATTGGACAGTGGGGATATTGGAGAAAATCGCTGAGCCGCCTTTTTTTGGCATACTGTACAGGTTCAAAACCATTGACATTTAGAATATCGAAGGGGCCATCTCGTGGTTCCGATCGTGACATATGGCTTAAAATTCTTCATTTGTTTGGTGGTTTGGAACATGTGTTATTTTTCCATGTATTGGGAATAATACCTGACGAACTCATATTTTTCAGAGGGGTTCAAACCACCAACCAGTCCAAAATCTGATCCATTGCTAAGGAGAATGGCTTGGTGCAAGCCTGGAAAGGCGACCAGTGGCTGTTGCTTCGTTGGTGCCAAGAGGGGTATAGACCCTGTAGCTTTGGCAAAAAATAACCACTTCAGTGGAAATCAACCCTGGGTAAAGTGTTGTGTTTCAAAGTAGGGTTCCCTCCAAAAAAAGCACAATTGTTTATCATCGTGTTCCCTAGTGTTTGATTGCCATTTGGGAGGATTTCCACACCAAAAATTTCCAGAGCACCAGGTGGCACTGGCGATTTGAGTTGGCAGCGCGACTATGGTGAGAAGGTGAGAGCAGCGGGTCAACATGGTTAATTATGATGAATGATGAATCTATCTTGATGGTTGCAAGATTCTCAGCACTTTCAATCAGACAATTTCTAGTAGTTTGTAAAGCCATCCAACAGTATATGTATATTGTATGTGTATGATTGTGTATGCAAGTATGTGTATATATATATATATGTGCGTATCCACCGCAATTCCGAGTTTCACCTGGTTGTAAACAAAATTCTAGCACATGAAGTAAAGTCAAAAATTGACACCGACTAACACGGAGATCCAGCGAATAAATTTTCGGATCGTTGGCTAGATTGTCAACCATCCACCAGAGGATTCTTGGATAAACCGACATGGAGATGAACCATAGACATCTTTTGGTGATGTGCTAATTCAAGCAACACGGTTTTTGCAGCATAATGTGGAAAAACCAATGCCATAAACCATCCCTTTTCTATGGGCTTTTCCCTTTTTTTTATTTATTTTCGGCGACCCCCATTTTTTCCATGAAATTCCCCTTAAATTTCATGGTCGGATGGTCCATGAAATAAGCGAAATAAGCCATGAATTTGTTAGGAAACAGCCATATGACTATGGATCAATACCTATTAATACCATTTTTAGTGGGATGAACATCCATAAATCCCAGCTATTTTGATGTTCACCAGGGGTACTATTGGTTTTGACACACTGCCATATCACTGGTATGCTATGGCTGGTAACTCCCATCCCATCCCTGAGGTCTCAGACATTGTGCCGACTCGCGGCGCCGCACAGTCTGTGCTGCTGGTGAGAGAGAAGGAGGTGCTGCGTGGAACCAGGTGATGGGACATAGGGACCCCAGAAGGGCGGAAATATGATGAAATATGTCTAATTTGACTTAAATGATTTGACAGGAGTTTACGTAATTTTTATCTAATTTCGCACTTTCAGCACACCCTGGTATCATATATGATATTATCAAGTAGAATCATATACTAAATGCATTGAAAAGACGGGCATCAAACAGTCGAGGCATGGTGCAAATGCTCACGTCGGAATTATGGTGAATGGATTCAAGGAATCATCCCCTTAAGTAACCCTTATGTTTCAGGTTGGTGAAATAAAGAGAATCATTTAGCCAGATGTATAGTAATGTCATCCCCGGATGAATAAACCATGGTCAACCATGGTTTATGTTCGGGGGTACTCCAATATCCACAATCTACTTATATAAATGGTACCCCTCCTTTTTTGAACAGCCGTTTGGACGGGGTTTATGAAAATCCAGGGTTGACATCGCGCAGGTGGAATCCAGGAATTTGGCTGGGAAGATCGAATGGTGCATGGCTCAAAAATGGCACAATGGGCGGTGGGCAGGTAGATCACGTCATTTGAGGAGAGATCATAGCCAGCTAAGCCAGCTAAAGACCAAATCAATTGTTCACTTGAGATTTGCCATGGAAAGTGGTGCATATTAATGTACATGGTATAATATAACATGATATAATGTAATAGAATAGAATATAATATAATATAATATGATATGTATATATGTATATACACATTTATATGTATATGTGGATGTGTATGTGTATGTATGTGTATACGCATATGTATATGCATATGTATATGATTGTATATGTATATGTATTTGTATATGTATATGTATATGTATATGTATATGTATGTGTGTGTGTGGTATATCTATTGCTGTTGCCAAGGCCACAACAGAGTAGGCAGTGCTTTTAACCATGCTATCGGGTGTGGCCTAGTCCTGGACCGCAGTTTCCGTCGAATCAAAAAAATGAATATGACAAATAGCTGCAATGTAATGGAAGAATAGACCTATTATCAATAATGTAAGATAATGTAAGCAATAAATGCAACAAATGTCATACAACATATCTGATACAGTCAATATCAGCAGATATTTCATTCACCCATTATCGTTGTCCTGAGGCAACTCAGCGCCAAAGACCTTTCCCCTGAGGAGCGCCACTCAGTGTGGGGGAGAGATTGGTGAAGGATACTCTGTAAGGTGTGCGACTAATTATTATATATATACTATGTTTGAATAGATAGCACTATACATAACTGCAGTAGATAACTGCAGTAGAAAACTGCAGTAGATAGGTTGGCAAGCATGTGTATATATTAGATAGATATATATATATATACTTGTATATGTATTATGGATGGATGGATGGATGGATAGATCGGTATGACAATTCCACAACGGAAAGAAATGTGACCAAAAATAGATGGGTGTGCATGGGTCAAATTGCTTGTGAGTCATATTTGTGGGTCTGAAAATGTGGGATACCTCAATTTACGTCCATGAAATAGTGAGAAGCTTGGGTTTTTCATCACCAAAATTTTGAGGTATCCTATTTTCAGACTGTGAAACAAACCCGTATCCAAGTGGTGTCTGCAAAGAACTTCGAACAATGCTGCTGGAGGGGGTCAGACATCTCCAAATGCTCTAACGGTCCTGCGCTGTTCCCTTGTCCAATGTACAACTTCGCAGGGTTGACATTGTCGGACCCTGACTTTGTCAGTCAGCGAAGTTGTGGATGTCAAAACCAGGGTACCAAGTGAACTGTCCCATACTGCACCCTTTTTCAATATACTGATATATATAATTATATATATATACTGATGTACAGACAAGAATTCATCGAATATTTTGGATGGTATTTGCCAAATTCTCCATGTAGTGAATAAGTCAATGATGTTTCCAAACATATGAATTCAACTACAGATCATATGAAATCGTATCAATTCATGATTTTCACCAGATTTTACCAACCAGATCCCAATTTTCCCAGCGTTTTTTCCACTATAACAGGCTAGCTACATCGCGGCCACCACGTCTGAGAATAGCGCAACTCGCCCCCAGTTTTCAGCCCTCTGATTTTTCAGCACCAAGACATGGATTTCCATCCAAAAAGCCCTCTGGTCGGCGTTACATCATGTTGATGGTGATTAATGGTGATGTTTCCATTAAAAATGGTGATTTACCGTTAATAATGACAATTAATGGTGATTAATGGTGATTAATGGTGATTTACCCTCTGGTAAACGTTTACATAACTATGCATGGGGACATCACCATGCTATTAACGGGTAAATCAACGAACTTTCTATGGCCGTTTTCAATAGCAAACTGTTAGTTTACCAGAGGGTACATCATGTCACATCATGAAGAATATGAAGATTCTGAAGAATGGAGTTCACTCCCCACTTCACAGTCATCAACAGTCGCCAAGCATTGATATTGAATGATATTGATGAATTTTGACAAATTTATATGTCTGTTTGAATTCCAGCGAACCCACTGGCCAATACAGGGAATCATCCAATAATTGCTCAACAAATCAATGCATATCAGGTAAATCCACCAAATCAATCCAAAGGTTTAGTTCCCCAAACTTCAGTGGTTCAAAAGTTGTCCCATGGTCTTCACCGTTCAATGGCCACAACGGCAGTCATCGCTAAGGTGTGTCTTCTAGCCTCGACCAAGGCTCCGAATATGGCTGTGTCAATGGGGTGTAGGTAAAACAATACCATTTTTACCACCCATTTGGAATGGTTTATACCACCTGTAAAAATGGTGATGACTGGGGGATGGTGCAAATGGCATTGTTGTACCCTACCGGAGGATTCGAAGGTACCGCTAAATCCATTGATGAAAACCCATCCTTTAAGTATTTGCCCGAAGACGACCATCGTAGGAAAAACTGATGAGAAAATAATGGATTTGGAGGTACCCAAATAAAGATTGGGATCGCGCTTGCAATCGCAAGAAGCAAAGAGGATGATTGTAGCATCAAAAACCGATTGGATTGCTCTAAGAATTACAATGATGTGATTTTTGCAGAGGGATAAACATACAAAAAACGATGGAAAATCACAATTTTTTATGGGTAAATCAACGAAGTAAATGTGCCATGTTCGCAAACTGTCAGCTACCAGAGGGTAGCTGGGCATGACCAGTTAGACAGGCTGGTGCTGTGGTGCAGAAAGCGGACTTCAGTGGCAAGATTCTGGAGAAGGCCGTTGATGGCAAAAGAATGGCGATTTAAGCATCAAAAATGAGAAAAAAAAACGCCATCTAAGCATCAAAAGTATTGAAAAGTTATAATATATATATATAATTATTGCCATATTTCAAGAGAACATGAGGGGCTTGAGTGGAAGAGACCAAGCAAAAATCTCAGCAATGGAACTACACTCTCCCTTTGACTCTCGTGGTACTCGTAAAAAGATGTAAAAAGTGTGTTCCCTTCTTCCAGCTGGCCAGATTACATATTTCATCATATTTCCACTCAATAGCGGCTACATATTTCCACACCAATCCATACTATTCCACTACTCTATGCTGTTGGTGTCACTCGGGTCCCAAGTCGGTCCCAAGTGGAGTTTTTAGCGACGGGAAAAGCTGCTGAATCACTGGAGCGAGATTGCTGCGACGATATTTTACATGTCAGGGGACCTCAGGGGAATATATATATATACGTATATATATATGGCAAATAATAGTGCACATCAGCTGTGTATAGAATTACTATTATAGATATGGAGTATGATATTATACAATATCAAAAACATGGATGCTACTGTATAGAAATGACGTGTTTGAGTCAGATCAGCAAGTCCAGGTGGATGCAGACTTCGAGCTTCGCAGTGCCAAAGATGCCATGGTGGTGGACGCAGGGCAACCAAGCGGAGATGGAGAGATGGGATCCCAACAATTTGTGGATGGAATTCTATGTTCGTTGGTAATGAACATTATCTGGTTGGTGGTTTCAAACATGAATTTTATGTTCCATAATAATCCATAATATATATACATATATGGGAATAATCCTTCCCATTGACGAAGTCCATCATTTTTCATGATGGTTTTTAAACCACCAACCAGTTATCCACCACTGGGGCTGCTTCAGTTCTGCATGGACCGGTGAGCCCAACATTGACATCCCATGATGAGTCGCCCAACGATGTTCGCTCAGTTGATCCACTTGAGTAAATTGCACCGATCTCGTAAGAACCTTTCCATATGTGCCATATATACAGTATATATATATATATATATATACATTATATATATATGCTATATGCCATATATATATATACGTGTATATATATATGTAATGGATAGGTAAGGAGAATCAGCCCCAGGGCTTGTTTTTTTTTGGGAATGATGCTCCATGCCATGCCGCTAGGCACACCTGGTCGTGCTGGCGGACGGCGCGTTATCGGTGCATCCAATTTGTTGGGCCCCCAGAGAGCCCAAGGACTCGCTAAAAATCATGGTGCTGGGGGGTTGAAGCCACCAGTTTTCAAAGACTTCTTTTTCAGAGCCATTGGATATTGGGTTAATCAATATCCCATGGTTCTTCATTTTTGGTGGATGACAATTATATATGTATACATATGACTATGGATCAGTAGCTATTAAATTGATACTTGATACATCTTAATACCATTTTTAGGGGGATGAACATCCATAAATCCCAGCTATTTTGATGTTGTACCAGGGTAACTTGACCCACATCAGCAGGTGCCAGCGGCGAAAGCCAAAGCATTGAGCTTCTCAAGGTGCTTTCCATAGTCACGTCATGGGGACCCCATGGGATCCCTAGTAGCTGGATGAAGTTTTCCATGGGAAAATCCCGTTAAACATCCCAGGATGGATGATTTGGGGGGCCCAATTTCAGGAAGCCGAATCCCAGAGATGGATATTCGGAATATGTCCATGGCTCAGATTTTTTTTTGCCCTCAAACTCATGGTAAAAAAACATGGACACGTCTGCTGGGTTTGCCCAAAAAATGGTGGATTTTCCCCCAGCGTCTCAAGTTCTGAAGATTCTAAACCATTCGATTTCATGGGTAAACCCAAGTTTTGGATCGAGATGGCCAACAGGGCAATCAATTTGCCACAAACTGGCCACATGGCTGTGATCTGAGTTGATAATTTGATATAATTATTTGGGTGTGTCTGAAAATAGTGTACCCCTAAACCCAATGGTTTTGCTGATCATTATCCCTATTAAATGGCTATAATTGGGAATATACCCTATTTTCAGACAAACCCATATAATTAGCTAAGAATTAGCCTAGATGAATGTCCAATTTGATCCCTTTGAACAGTGGACTTTCTGGCAACATAGAGGCTGCTGTGGTGTAGCTTCGGGTACCATGTTTCCATATTTCCATCAAGGACCTGACGGTATCACCAAAGCTGAAAAAACGTGTACTGCATGTAGACATGTAGATGTTGGCCATTTACCAATTGGCAAGACATGCAATGATCTTGTCGTAAATGATGACATGTGTATAGAATACGTATCATACGTATTGGTGGAAGTATGAATAGACATACAGACATACAGACATACAGACATACAGACATACAGAAATACAGACATACATACATACATACATACATGCATACATGCATGCATGCATGCATCTATAATATCTATAATATCTATAATATCTATAATATTCATAATTATCCATACATGCATATATGCAACTAGCATACTAGCATACTAGCATACTAGCATGGCCTTGCACTGCATTACATTACATTACATGAACATAAACATAAACATAAACATATATATATATTAAATATATACAGTATCAATGTGTGGACACATAGATATTTGCATATCAAGTGTCTACACACCGATTCCCAGTGGGATTTTGCCAGGCAAAATCTGGATCCTGGCGACTTCAACCATGGCAGCCTGGGCCTAAAAGGGGAATCGCCTGGGGGGGGTCCGTGCAAAAACTCCGAAACCTGTGGAGATAAAAATTGGCCAACATGGGGTTAGGTCAAAAAAGAAGATAGAGCAATCATAGTTTTCGTCAATTCGAGTGCCGGTGTATCCCATGTTTAGCCCTAGATCACGCAAATTCATCCCATGTCCAAAGAAGCTTGGGGGACACAATTCCTGGTGAAAAACACCAAAAGATCAGAAGTTCTGGGATCTGAACATCCCACTGGTATAAAACGCAAGATCATAAAAGTAGAACACTTGGGTGATTTTTTCGTGCTTGAGTTGAAGTATGTTGAAGTACACATCGGGACTAGGGAGATCCTTTTTGGGCGTCATGTTGATTCGATCTCGAATCCGCAGGCAGACCAAAGGTGTCTTCGCCATCACCGACGGTGTCAGCACTTCGGTTTTCAGCTTTGGTGGTTCAGCAGGTGCGAGACCGTTTCAGGGTGGTGAAGAGGTTTGGCAAATGGTGAATGTTGGCTTATACACATATATATATACAATAGATTCTATTTGGGAAGACATACATTTTTTGTTTGGGCTCTAGATTTTGCCATGTGAAGGTGATAGATTGGGTGCATGGCCATGGCTATAGATCAGCCGCTTAGCCGCTATAGTATCTTTAGGGAATGGACAGATTGGTCACCACTAAAGTTAGTACCTTCAGATTTAGTATTTTTATGTATTTTCAGTTTGTGATGATCAGGATCTGGAATTTGAAGATGGGAACTGTGTCGCTCGGGAATGTGACTAATGTGACCTCACCCCGAATCCTAATGGTTATGGATCCAAATTACCCAGGGGACCGCAGATTGTAGTGTACTTTTTAATGGATGTTTTAGTATATATTAACATATATTAACCATCTAGTTTTAGGGGTATCTAATTTTGACCCACACCCATCATCCCATAATGTCTCAATGTCCATCTGTTTGATCAGGACTTCGCCAGCTCAAGTCGTTGGACCAGGCACGTGGGAGGTTGTTAGTTGGGACAATGGTGAATGGTCACGAGTACTGTAAGTGTTCTAGACATGAAGGAAAATAAGATCAGATAAGTTTCTACTGAACATAATGTGTTCTCTTATAATTGAGGTTTATCTAAGATTATCTAAGTATGTTTCTCCATCAACATGGAGGAATACT
>Ga0126342_10008746_pt1:0-2500 | contig 18144 bp, 15 predicted proteins | sample Cyp1metagenome_FD_92528 | JGI IMG/M metagenome (GOLD analysis project Ga0126342, IMG submission 92528) | Coral microbial communities from Lord Howe Island, Old Settlement Bay, Australia - Cyphastrea 1 metagenome | ecosystem: Host-associated > Invertebrates > Cnidaria > Coral ... | reverse complement strand
TACCCAGCCCGTCCCTGTGAATGAACACCCCAGAAACCCAGGCTAAGTGTTGGAACGGGGCTCGGGGGATGGGATCCCATGTCTGGTTCCCCATTGTTCCATTGAAAAATGGCTGGTTGAACATGGCTCCCATCCCAATCATCCCACAAAACACAGTTTTTTGATTCAAAGTGGATCATGTTTATTTCGATGTTTATCACGATCTAACACCATTTATAGACCACTTATAGACCATTTACAACTTCTGAGCGTTGACCCCCCCCAACTTGCTCCCTTGGGAACTTCGAGCCAGGCTCTTGGTGCATGAGCTCCGGAGTGGGGTCAGGGAACTCAGAATAGCTATGATAGATCCTGTTGGCGCGATGTATATCCGATGTGAAAACCATGGTATTTGAGGGATACATATAGCATCATGTAGTTGAGAAATAGATGTCGATCCATTCGGGCCGCATTTTCTCATATGCCCATGTGGCATTGTGCTGCATTTTGGTTCGCGAACTGTCAAGACTGGTGTCTTCACAAGGGGTACGTCAAAACCAAAGTCTATGAATAAAAAGTTATAAGTTCGAGATTATATCTAATATCTTCCGCGTCAATGGTCGCGCCAAAATCCACATGAGCCATCATGAAACTGCCTTTCTGCCACTCAAATATTGGTTGATACTATTTTTCAGGTCTCTTGGAACTTTTAAGACAATAACAACTCATCATTCTCTGAGACATGTTCACTTATTGCTGGATTATCCATGATTATCCTACTTCTGGCGGTTCAATCACCATTCTTCTTGGTAAAATCCCCCGCTTCCCCAGGAACATCGCGCGGTGATCTCCGCCGCGGACCATTCGTTGGTTGGAATCCAGTCTTCCAAGGTACTCTCGTGTTGATTCATTTTGCATACGTACATGCACGGTGATATATATATATGTGTATATATATGGTGTATATATATATATGGGATATATATATATATGTGTGATCTCTATGTATATATGGGATATATATATATATATGTAAATATACAGCAAATGCCCGGGCTTTGCCCCGAACCGCAACGACGCCGGGCAACGCATCGTCATCATCATCATCATCATCATCAGCAGCAGCAGCATCACCATCATCAACATCATCATCATCATCATACCGTTGTTGATCTTCCCAATCGAATGTAAAGTTTAACAGGGGTGGGATTTTAATATTTCCTAGTACCTTTTTTTGATCTTCCCAATTGAATGTAATGTTTAACGGGGTTGGGGTTTTAATATTCCCGAATACCTTTGTTGATCTTCCCAATGGAATGTAGAGTTTAACGGGGGGTCGGATTCTAATATTCCCGAATACCTTTGTTGATCTTCCCAATTGAATGTAGAGTTTAACGGGTGTGGGATTTTAATATTCCGTCATACCTTTGTTGATCTTCCCAATTGAATGTCAAATTTAACGGGGGTGGGATTTTAATATTCCCTCATACCTTTGTTGATCTTCCCAATTGAATGTCAAATTGAACGGGGGTGGGATTTTAATATTCCCTATGAATACCTTTGTTGATCTTCCCAATTGAATGTAAAGTTTAACGGGTGTGGGATTTTAATATTCCCGAATACCTTTGTTGATCTTCCCAATGGAATGTAGAGTTTAACGGGGGGTCGGATTCTAATATTCCCTAATACTCGTACCTTTGTTGATCTTCCCAATTCAATGTAAAGTCACAACAACATTTGATTGGGAATGGGAACCCTCTACGCTGCAACGCTGGGGCAAAGCCCAGGCGTTGCGCGTATAGGTAGATAGGTAGATAGATAGATAGATAGATAGTTAGAAAGATAGATAGATAGATAGATATGGGATATATATATATGTGGGGTATGTGTATAAATATATATATATATATGGGATATAGTATGTACTGGTGTATATACTCTTTATATATATATATACCTATGTACATGTACACACAGACGCATGTGATTCTGTGCGTGTGACTTGAAAGGATTAGGGAGGGTTTGCTTAAAGTTTTACAATGAAAATCAGCTTTGGCCCTGTGTCACAAGTCGCAAAGTCATGAGTTCAACAATGCAATATCGGGGTTTCCATGAATGGGGGTACCACATAGCTGGATGGTTTATAGTGTAAAATCCATCTATAGATGGATGATTTAGGGGTACCGTTGTTTCAGGAAACTCCCATATATCAACTGGGTCTCTTCTTTCAAGCTTGTTGGCTCTAAAGGTTTCAGAGATTTTCAACTGTCTATTTGCTGCTGGCCGTATTCTGGCGTGTTTCTATGATCTTGGGAAAAGATATATGGCTATGGATCAATACCTATTAATACCATTTTTAGTGGGATGAACATCCATAAATCCCAGCTATTTTGATGTGAACTAGGAACCCGGCGCATAGACGGCCGTGGCTCAAAATGAAGAATGAGTATCATCCAGCTTGATTTTCTGCACGTTTGTAAGGGGATTTCTCAAGTTTCAGGTGTATACACTTTTTGTGGCT
>Ga0126342_10008745_pt1 | contig 18148 bp, 18 predicted proteins | sample Cyp1metagenome_FD_92528 | JGI IMG/M metagenome (GOLD analysis project Ga0126342, IMG submission 92528) | Coral microbial communities from Lord Howe Island, Old Settlement Bay, Australia - Cyphastrea 1 metagenome | ecosystem: Host-associated > Invertebrates > Cnidaria > Coral ... | reverse complement strand
CTGCTGCCTGCTGCTGCCTGCTGCTGCCTGGTAGTAAAAGTAGCAGTGCAGCACCTCTTCTTCCCTTACGCGCTCCCCCTTGCATCGGCCGGGGTCAGCGAATTATTATTATTCTTTCCTGGCGGCTGTGTCATAAACTCTTTTTCCCTTACGCACTCCCCCTTGCGTCTGCCGGGGTCGGCGGATATTGAGTACATGGGTAGATATTCCTGCTTTGATCCATTCCACTCAGTTTTTGAGAGCCACAGTTCAGTAGATGGTTGTTGGAGAGGATCACCCCTGCAACATCCTCTATGCCCGATTACCGGCGTTTGGAAGACGTTAAGTTCTTCCCCCATCTTCCCCAGTGAGGCACGATCTGGAAGATTTGCGACGTGGTGCATGGTCACAGCCGGAGCCACCCCGGCAGGACAGATTCAGCACTGGGTGTTGTCGATCATAGTTTCCCCATGTTTCCCCTATTGTCTCGTGTGAAAGTAAGGCAATTTTTTGGGTAGACCTGATATTCAGACAAAAGCGAGAACACAAAATGGATAATATTGTTGATCACATATCTGATTATTATATCCCCATTTATATCCTCATTGACTCATTGCTGTATATCCTCATAAGATCATAATAAGATAATAAGATGGTTGGTTGTTGGTTATTTATGGTTATCTCCCTTTTGGACCTCCATAGTTCCCGTGTTCTTCTTGGTTTCCCTCCCAGGAAGTGCCCCTGGTGACAGTGGCCGAGTTGGGCGAGCGAGCACGACCTGGCTTAGGCACTGTGGATTGCTGAAGTTTTAGCGATCTCCGGAGGTAATCTTCATTGATTTCTATGGCCTAAGATCATAATTCTAATATGGGGGAATAAGATGGAATAAGATGGAATAAGTATCCTCATTATATCCCCGTTATATCCCCATATGATCCCCCCCCATTTTGCTGTTTTTGGATGTAAAATTTCAATGATGTTGCGCTACTGCTGAGCCCAGCAGGCTGGCACCTGGTTCTGAAGGATGACATCCTCCGCTCTTATTCCTCCCTGTGCCGGAACGCAGTGCCACAGGCAGACCCACAGAGTGATGATCAATCAGCACATTGGGAAGCCATGGGCATTCAAGATGAAATCTATGAAGATCCAAGATGAAACATGATGGATTTTCATGGGTGTTTATAGATGTTTGGCAATATTTGGATTCTCATAGATTTTCATATGCGTTCCATCAGTTTTCCAGATGTTTCTCCTCCATGTCATGACATGGAAGTGATTTTTCTGCCCCGCAGGACCTGGCCTGGAGCTGGTTTGAGCAACTCCGCACACAGCTTCCTTGGCAGGAGTGTTTCGATGGTGTTTAGATTTTTCAGGTCTTCATTTTGGATTTCTCCTTGGTGGAAACTTGTTTGGGACCACCCAACAATGTTATCCATTGTTATAGCAGCATAGCATGTGTCGATCATGTGTTGGATTGTGATGAAACTCCATGGATTGTGCAGCTGATGGTGACCTGGTGACCCCTCTTCCAGGACCTGTCAGACTCGCGCTACCAGGAAGAGGGAAAGTACATGCCGCGCCGCACCATCTTCACAGTTTTCTCTGGTTGCAACTGCACTTACAAGTACTCAGGCAGGGTATGGCAGGGTGAACTATTTGGGTTTGTCACAGAATTGCATGGCACACACACACACATACACACACATACACACACACACGCACAAAATGATTATCACAAATCAGCAGCATAATCATATAAATCATCTCCAGTCTCCTTCAACCAGGAATTCCAAGTAAGCGCGAGTCATCAGCTCGTGCTGATTACGTCCCTGCCCTTTGGACACACCGATCGTCGTTCCTACCGATTGAGTGATCCGGTGAATAATTCGGACTGACGCAGTGCTCAGCTTCTGGTTTCATGAACCATCATGAACCTTATCACTTGGAGGAAGGAGAAGTCGTAACAAGGTTTCCGTAGGTGAACCTGCGTGAATTTTGGCTGTGAGGGATGCTTGCGCTAAGATATCTGCTTGCAGAATTCGAGGGCACCAGATGCACATTCAACCAACCCTTGTTGGGCTGGTGCGAGTGTCTATTTGACACTTCAGACGGGCCTATTTTTTTGGACGCCCAGAGATGCTTGCCAGGTGTGGCAGTGAAGCCCACAGTGGAGCCCGACTTTGTGGCCAGAATCCGCTGGCGGCCAAGTTGGATCCTATTTTAAAGCAGATATTTGGCTGGGAAATGTTCATCAAAAATGCGGGTCTCAATCGGAAAATCATGGAACATCATTCAAACCAAGTGTATCAAGTGAAGAATTTTTGAGTTAGCCATCTCTGATTGCCAGCGTTTCATTGCGACCCATTGCGAGGTGAATACTGCGTTGCGGTCTCTGGGCTGCCCACCCAGCCCAACTGCTGCAACATCAATTTGTATCGAAACTTGGACCTGACCTGGTGCGAGTCTGTGTCGGCAAGGGATCAAGCCATGGCACAGAATGAAAACAAACAACATACCAGAATTGGTGTGTGGGACTCCCCTACATATTTGATGGCAACACCTTACTCTCCCATCAATTTCCTTTAAAACAGGCTAATTTGCTGGATCCAAAACAATGGTGAGCATGGACGTCCCATTGACGTCCCGACGTCCCCAGAAGTTCCCGCCGCAGCCAAAAATGACTGTTTTCAATGAGGAGACGGACGTGACTCTGTTGGGTGGCATACCGACGATGAGGACTCGTTTTGATGGGGCTGTCAAGGTCTGAAAGATGGGACAGTCACGTGCAGTCACAGCAGGAACTCTTTGAAGGGGGCTACAATGACATTTGCATCCTCAGCTTGTCACTGGGTGCGACCAGAACTTTTGAGGCAAGGAAGCAGCACGATTCAGCACGATTTTCTTGTGAATTTAGCACTCAAGATGGTAACGGGTTTCGAAACGACATCTGGCTATCACTGCACTTCAGAAGCAATGCAGAGAGAGTTCTGTTCAGCTGGCACGACACGCGACACGATTCAAAGATATTCCAAGCATAAGGTCTGCGAGTGGTGGGCGAATCGAAACCTACCCTCAGGTTTTACAGTAGTGCTCCAATGGGATATAGGATCTTAATCTTAGTCTTAATCTTAGTCTTAATGGATCTCAATGATAATTATTCACAAGATTTCACAAGCCCAAATTTCAGTGTCCCTTGGGGCCATGGCATGCGGTGGCAGGTGAAGCACCAGCCGGGCATTGCAGGACCAAGACGGAGCCACAAAGGTCCAGCAGAGACCTCTTTCGTGGTGAGGCGCGGTCGGTTTTTTTGGATGTCTCATGATGTCTCCATTCAAACGGGAACACAATGGGGGACGGAATGTCGGATAATCATTGATACTGGGAGATTGGATGATATTTGAATCTTGCTTGGATTTGTGTGTTGAATGTTCGATCTCATCATGCTTGATATGCTTGTATCTTGTCCAATTTTTGATAGTCTGCGAAAACTTTAACGAAAACTTTAAGCACCAGATACCCTCTGGTGTCATCAAACAATGCTACCCTTTACAACATTTACAAGGAGATGTTCATGGGAAAATCACCGAACTAAATGGGAACTTTTCCACGAGCGATGTTTGACTACCGGAGGGCGTGAAAGTTGGATGGTTGGATGATTTTGTTTGGATTTGAATCCAACATTCAAACAAGTTCATGATATCTGGAACATATCTGGATTTATTGAACTATTGGGATATATTGAGGTATCCCATGCACTGTCTTGGATGCTTTGGACATCTGAATGAGCGAACTCTTTAAAATCCAGCCTTCCTGGCAGGAATGGCGACATTTGCACCATGGAGGGAAAATTCCAACGTGCCTTGCTTCATGATGAGAGGGGTTGTGCAGCGCTGAACTGTGCACCTTGATCCCTGACATGAGGCCACTACCTACATGCAGTGCCAAAGGACCAGGGTGGCATATCCAGTCCAGTGGCCTACATTTTTTGATGGTTGCAGCGATTTATGCAACCTTTGGTGACTCGCTAGGGCCCCCAGCCGCGACTTTCAGGAGCCATCTGTGAGAGAGGCAAGGATCAACTTGACCTGGAGATGGATCACGAAGCACAATCAGGTCGATGGATGTCCCCTGTGTGGACCTGGAAACTCCCGAATGCCTTTAACGCCATCTTTATGCTGATGCCACCAGAGCTATCAGACCAAATCAGAGACCTTTGACAACTTTGACTTTGTTGAGCACTGGTGGAGCGTACCTATGCTGCGATTCACTGGTGCGTCTAAAATGATGTTTGCATATATGGTTGCCCTTTTCCCGAAATGTAAGACGCCACAAGGCGTCCCATGGCCATTTTGAGCCTCCACAATTGAAGGTAATTCATGCTCCTCCTTACTGTTTTCCTCAGTGAAGCTCAACACGCCTCACATGCGAGAAATGGAAGGGGAATACTGCCCCAAACAGAACATTTACTTTCAGAATACCAACACGACTCCAGCTGTGTCATGTTTTTTTTTTCTCGCATATAGAGGAAAACTACAGCTACATTGTGGTACTGCTTCTTGCGAGCGCTTTGTAGCTGGCAGGCTGACTAACGGCTGGTCATTGGTGTGGCAGAGTTTCCATTTGTAAGGTGAAAACAAGATACTGAAACTGCTGCCAATTGCCAGCCGGGAGCCAAGCAGGTAGGAGACTGGAAGATGTGATGACCAAAAAGAAGCCGTTTTGAGTTGATCAATCAAACCCTAGGGGCTTTTTTTTGGCCCTAAGGATCCTAAGGTAGCAAAGCCTTCTGCAAGTATAAGCCATGGTATCCATTAGTTATCTATAGTTATCTCATGTTATCTCCCAGGTGGTGTGTTTACTTTGAGGTCACTGCCCACTCCAGTTGCGGGATCGTCCCAGTATCACTTTGAGCAATGCTGACCTGCTCGGCTTTAGCTTGACTGCTGATCTCCGTGAGATGGCAATGGAGCGAGAGAGAGAGAGAGACACACACACAGATAGATATATTATATATATATACAACTTATATAAATAATACACATCGTTGTATATGTCACCCGAACTGGCCCCCTGGTGATATATCAATTGTTGCATCCACTGAAACTTGATCATCTTGATCCCTTCGCCGATTCAGACTGCTTTTGCCAGGAGCGGAGCGCATCAGAGCTTCAAAGCTTTATGGCATGCCAGCCACAGTTGCTGAGACACTGCAGGTGGGGAGCTGAACAGTCAACCATGCCACTGGTGATTAAGGCCTAAATGGCTACTGGAAGGGTTTCTTGATCACACTTAATCATACTCACCATCCAACCCTATAAGGGGCTTAAGCTTTTCTCTTGGGGTCGTAGCTTTGGCTGGTGGCAGGCAGCTTTGGCAAAGAGGGAAACCCTCCCAGGACGAGCTGGGCCCTCAGCCCAAGTGGATTGATAGTGCATATCTATACATATCTCAGATCTCCATTTGATTCTCTCCGTTTTTTTTTTGATGCACGAATACACGTTGCAAGATTCTATAAGTGATGTATATTCATCTCCTTGGAATGGGTTGAAGATGTTGAAGCAAACAACAACCATATTTTCACTTGCCGCATCCTCATGGCTGGTCCAAAGCTGCACCCAGGAATGGTTCCACGCCCCGACTCGCAGGAAATTCTGCCATTTGGCAAAAACAGAAGGGGAAGAAGATGCAGAATTTCCATGTGTTTCACGTGCACTCATGTGTTAAATGATATCTACATGCACACACACACACACCCACCCACATACACACACAAAGATGTAACGGCGTGAAGTGTATTGGTATACGAGAAAAAAAAAAAACATGTACAATGTAGACTTTTTGTGCCAACATACATGCCGTGAAGGTCGCTCCGCCTGAGCAACAATTCGGGAAATCCATGGTACAAAATTGGGGGGTGTTGGACATTTCAAGTGAAGGGTGGCAGTCCAGCCATGAAAACTTCGCTGCTTAGGTGGAAAGTCGCCGCAAGGGCCACACAAGCAGCGAAGGCATCCGAGTGAGTTGATGATGTTGATGGATTAACCCTTTCTCCATCAGGCAACACCCGTAGAAACATGTAGAAACCATGGTTTAGCATTGGATTTGATTTGATTTAAGGTGATTTATTAATCCTTGGGGCCCACAATGGGGGTATATTGGGTGGTCATCCATAGGCAGTCATAACCCACTAGGCTTCCCATTGCACAACGGATGCCATGTTTGGGCCATGGCACAGGTCACTGGGCACAACTGGTGCTGGATAAATCACCAATGTTTCGCCAATGCTGGGCCAATGCTGGATTTGCCAGGCGACCCATCGCGAATTGATGCCCTGAGAAAGGTGGGACGATGGGAAATTGATGTGGGAAACCCATGGGAAAGCCATGGGAAAGCCATAAGAATCAAATCATCCCATTAACCAACCAGTTGGGGGTGAGCACAGCTCATCCCAAAAGAGGGGTATACCATGGTATACCATGATGGTTTTTCCCCATAAGAACCCCCACAAGACTATGATTGGAGATGGTTCATCATTGGGTTTACCACATTATTGATGTGGGAAGCCAAAACCGAGAGATCAGCATTGTCTCTGTTGCAGGCTGCGGATCGCATTGCTTGCGCCAATGGTATGCCTGAGTCAGCCGCGAAACAGTAGCCACGGCAGCATGGGAACTGTTGCAGATCTGCCAAAAGGTCCAGCTTTGCACTTTTCCTTGGCATGAGTTGACTGGGGACTCAGGCCAACTACAAATGGTGACCATGGTGGTTGTGTGTTGACGTGTGTTGCTTCAGTTGTTTACGGATGCTCCTTGGGGGTTGTACGGTTGTTAGGGGGCCATGAGCTGATGGACGAACCAGGGTGAGGAAGATTGAACACCAGACATGCACAAAGATCACAAAGAGTCGCCCAGGTCGAGGTTTCAGAGGATTTCCAAGGAGTAGGACGCATAGGCATAGAAGTCAAAGAAGGCACAATCACTTACTTGCACGTGACGGAACGTAATTCAACAATCACAGGGTGTTGAAACAATTGAGTTTCAGCAGAGCAGAACAAGACCAGACCCTTTTTTTTGATTATGTTTTTGCGAGCATCATGCAGGACAGCCCTCTATTTGGGGTACAAATTCATTTCTTCCATTTTTTTCCCGGATTTGTTTTTTTTCTTCATACTAAACATATTAAACTTTAACCAATGGGATGACGGGTGACGATGCCTTGGCTTTGGAGAACTGGCGCCTAGCAGCAGAGCACAGCCCTCAGGGATCCTCAGGATCCTCAGGGTCGATGTCGCTGGGTAAACATGGGATGGCAGATAATGGCAGTCTTAATGGGGAAACATATGGGGAAAAAACATGAAAACCATGGAAGAAACATGAAAACAGATGAAAACAACTAGGTGTTGAACATTCTTGAAATATTGGAGAGAAAGTCAGATGAAAGAATGCTGACAATGCTGATTTAATGAGAATGACCTAGGAATACTATAAACTGTTCATCAGCTTCAGGAGTATCATGCGTCAACATTCAGATGATGCTGGAGGAATTGTTGAACCAAGCCAGTCACCAGCACACCAGGCTCTTCAGCAAGGAGATTTCACAGTGTCGCGATGGCTTATCTGCAGGCCCTGTGAGAATAGGGCGAAGTAACTTTTCTCACCAAATTTTGGCATAACAAAAAGAACATGGTATAAGAGTATGGAGACAGAGGGATAAGAGTCTACCCAGAAAAATGAGGGATGTAAGATGGTGTAAGAATCCGTAAGATGGATAAGATGGTTTGACCAACCTTTCAGATCCATTTAGGTGTCATGAGCTGTGGCAAGTTGTGGAGTGCATGTTCGCCGCCGGTCACTGCCCAAAGTTTTGGAACGCCAACATTTCGAAGATTTTAGGTTTGGACATGTAACCAACAAAAGACACCAGAAAAAACAGCAAGTCGATATCAAATTTGATAAACAACATACGTGTATAATCGCATGCATGTATATAAAACACAAACACACACGCATCTATACTATATATATAGAGAGAGTGTGTATGTGTCATATAGTTAATCTGAATGTGAGGTACTCAGATGCGATGTGATGTGACATTCAAGTTGAGTGCTCTATCTCTCGCGATGGCTGATGTCCTGGTCTCCTTCAAAAAGATCACTGGAGAGGTCCATCAAGTGAAGGTCGATGCCCAGGACGCAGCATTCCAACGAACCCCGACCCCAGAAAGATAGAACAGTTAACGGCAAAATTTCCACATTTTCCATGCTCTATCGATTTGGGGGTTGCTATGATTCTCTCTCTCTCTCTCTCTACACACACAGATATATATATATATATTATATTATATTATATTATATTATCTATATATGTATGTCATAAAGTGGTAAACGTTTTGGAAGGGCAAACTAGTAGAATCTTAGCAGAATCCTGATAGGCAGATATGTTTAGCTTCCATTGATGTGGCTGCATGGTTCATAAAGAGGACACCATCAAGGAGGTGAAGCAGAAAGCAGCAGAGGAGCTGAAGGTCCCAGCAATTTGTCAAGAGTCCCTTGGCACATTCCAGTGATTTAATCAGGAATGCTGGTTTTATATGGAGTAAAGACCAACAAAAAAAAGACGAAGAAAAGCAACAACATGGGATTATGATGTGGTGCGCGCCCAATGCCATAAACAACTACCATGTGGGCCTCATGCGGGGATGATTTTAATTTTATAAGCATCCATTTATGGTTCGTACTGGCTATGGTTGATTGGGTTTACCACAATTAATGATGTTAAATGATGGGAGTCATGATGTCTTCTTAGGGATGCACAAGGATGCTCATTTGAAGTCATTTGTCCCTCCACCTTTGCTGAAGGCTGTGGCTGGAGAATGCCAGTGAGCAAGTGGCCAAAAACTCTGTTCCAATTCTGGCGTGGCTAATGACTGATGGCACCAGCCATATGGGTCACAATCAGGAACTGGCAGAAGTGCTCGCTTTTCGGCGCCCGCTGCCAGATTGCATCAAGCAAAGCACCGGAATTGAAAGTCGAAGGAATACCATTTCGGAATACCATTGGAATACCTAAGTGTATCTAACTGTGCTTATCTGTGCTTGATGCTTTGGATGGCGTCACAAGGGCTCATGCTATTCCCGACCAAGGCCTTCCGGGGTGCTGGGATGCATCAAGGTGGTGCTGAATTTGTTGGTGGCCAGTAGCAGGATGCAGGTGGACTCCAATGAGCTCGTCGAAATCCATGTAAAGGGCAACTGGCCCCTTGTTCCTGAGTAAGTGGCCCCATGTTTTATTTTTGGGTTGCTTTTTGTCACTTAGGTATATCACACATACATACATATATATATATATATATATACATACATATATATATATATATATATATGTATATATATACATATATACATAAAATGTTATATATGTTATATATACATAATTTGTTATATATGTTATATATAATATGTTAAATATGTTATATATACATATTTTGTTATATATGTTATATATATAATATGTTATATATGTTATACATATGTATACATATGTATGAGCCACGGTCAAAATGGTTGAAGACTACTTTCGTATTGCAGGAGTTTTTTGTCAGAGATGTGCACGCAACACTGTAAAGCGATAGGGCCTCCCCCAAAGGCGATAACCTGGGACCATACACGACAGTCCAGTAAACTTGGCGTAAACCAAGCAAGTACAGCCCGATGTACTCTTGTACACATTCAGAACGGGCCGGGCAAAACCGATGAGGGAAATTCAACCTGTGGTGCCCTGTTTCCTGCAGTTATCATGGCATTTGGCATCCAACTCGTTCGCTCTCTCTCTCTCTCTCTCCCTCGCGCGCTCTCTCTCTCTCTCTCTCTCTCTGTCGCTCTCTCTCTCTCTCTCTCTCTGTCGCTTTCTCTCTCTCTCTCTCTCTCTGTCGCTTTCTCTCTCTGTCGTTTTGTGGCAAAATTCCTTCTAGCAATGTCACATGTTGGAGGGGTTATTTAGCGATAACCTTAGCGATAACTTAGCGATAACCATTTGTTGCACTTGGTTCCCTGGCCAAGCCATGGAGCCATTTCCATAACTTTAGAAAGGACATGAAAGGACACGAATGCAAAATGAAAGGAAAATGCGTGCAAATGAAAGTAAGATGAGAGGACATGAATGCACATTGGAATTAAAATGAAAGGAATATGAAAGGAACATGAATGGAAATGAATAATTGCCTATGACAGAAACATGAAAGGACAATGAAAGGAAATGAATGCACAATGAAAGGAAGATGCATGCAAATGAAATGAACATGAAGGAAAATGCATCCAAATAAATGCAACCTCAAAGGAACATGAAGTGTTGCCGAAGCACCTGAAACCAACGAAACAACTGCTCGATCCATTTCCGAGCCTGTTAAGGAATGGATTTTGGTTTCATGTTGGATCTCGAATATTGATTTCCACAAAACTCTGGAAAGCGATAGGGGCCCCCCAAAAGCGATAACCATGACAATAGCAACTACTCAGATGTGAATGTAAAGGATTTTGACGGGAGCTCATATATACTGTATATATATATATATCTGTGTGTGTATGTGCATGCGTTTGCTTTGACATGGGAACAGTGAAACGGTGGAGCAGTGAGCAGCAGTGCTGGAAGGTTCCAATGATGAAGATTTGCCTGAAAAAAGGAACAAGATGAATTTCAGCAGTTCACAAACAAAACAACAGCTCCAAATGCAATGCAAGGATTGCTCAAGCCAACTTTCATCTTAGGTTAGTTTAGGGTGCGTTCTCGTTAAGGGTCTTATTGCTAAAAAAAACAGCTCGGCTCGGAAACCTCGAAAATCCCAACAAATCCTTTGAGGATCTTATTAATCTAATGTGGGATTTTCATGGTTTTCACTGAGTTTTTGACAGGATTTTGATGGGATTTTCACAGGGTTAGGGCGCCACCTGGAACTTGTATGTCCCAATGGTGTTCATTAATTGCTTACTGCTGAAGCTAATGTAATGGTGGTAAGCCATTTGGTTGAATAATTATCAAGAATCTAAGCATTTTTAGATTTAAGGTGAAAGAAATGTTGGTGAAGGAAGGGCAGGGTTTTGTTTCAGTAGGAGTTGTTGAAAGGAATTGATGTTGAATGCTTGCTGGCTGCTTTCCCAATTTTTGGGATGTTTTTTTTTGTAAGATGTATGTGGGGTTTTGCCAGGGTTTCTTCTTGGGGTTTGCTTGTTGGGATTTGTGTGGGGGTTGGTTCCTCTTTGGGATTTGGATTGTTTTTTTGTGTTTGTGGGATTTTGGGAGTCCCTTATGAATATTATGGATTTTAAATTGCTTGGGTTTGCCGGTTAACCTAACAATACAATAGAGCATGTATGCGCGGACAAACAAAAAACAGCATCCTATAGGTAAACTTCACAATTCCATGGTGCATTGCGGTGTAAAACCAAACCACACATATCCATGCACTTTCCACTCCACGAATCAACCCAAAGCACTGCAGAAAAAAAAGGCCACTTGCTCAGGAACCATGGGCAGCCTCCTCCCAAAATCTTCCAAGATCCTGACTTGAAAGACGGTGATGATGAAGTGGTTTGGCACAATTGCTACTTGGCCCTGCGGAATTGAAGGGCAATTGAACAGTTTGCCATGGAAGATTGCAATTTTTAAGAGGTAAATCATCGAGCTAAATCAGCCGTTTTCCATAGGCTAATTGGATTAACAGAGGGTATCGGAAACGGAAGGCAAGAAAAACATCAAACAAAGTATATATAACAGTGTAGCCTTGCAGAATCCAGAGCATATTTATGCATTTTTTATCTAGTTTGGTAATAGGTGATATGGAATGATTATGGAGTGAACAAGTTAGCATGCAACATGTAAAACAAACAAATTCACTTGGGTTGAAACCTGAAACCATTCAGAAGTGCAGCGTGCCATATGAGGTGGGGCATTTCTTCGCGGCTATAAGTTCATTGAAGCGGTCCAAAATTTCTCGGAGGATATTTGCAACCACAGGTTGACCGAAAATGAGGTAAGGGGCCGCCGGTGGGTTTTTTGCTTAAATTTATTTCACTCGTCATCCAATCCTCTACAGAAATCATTTCTTAATAATTCATAGATAAAATCATGACATAGTATCTTTCGCTTGCGTGTTGACCATGCCACGCCAATCTTTCCACACCGATCTCTATTTCCATGCATACTGCGTTTGCAAGTCTATTTCTGTCAAACCCGGATGGTTGAAAGGTCAATGCTGCACAAAGCATCATAGACGAGATGGGTGCCACGTTTTTGTACAACTACCTTCGTACACGCAGCGTATCTGGGCACCAACCAGCTCATCAAAGTTGCTTTGGGCAAGCAATGTAGCCAGAAATACCCCAGTGGTTTGAAGGTGGTTTTGTATTGTGTGTTTGTTTCTCACCGTTTCTCCAGGTGCCAGTCCATTTTGCTTTCATCAAGGTTTGTTCCCTCGTCAATGAATGGCAAAGAGCAACCCCATCCACTAAGGCTCAAAAGAATGTCTGAAACATATTGAAAATATTTTTAAAAGTATTGAATTGGTTTCCCTACTTTTTGATACCTTAAAGATATTTAAAGATCCTCCGGCAAAACCATGCAAAACCGACCTGCACACTCCTCCGGATGCTTGAAATCTTGAGGCATTTTGCGCCTCGCTTGCTACCTGGGCCTTAACTGGCCTAGAGCTGTATCGCATGCTGCATTGGCAAGGAGGATCCATGCAATTGAACGATGTCTTCCCCCTCAGCGCTTACACTTCTGGCATTTTATCCCCAGGCGACCCCTTGGAGCTAATGCTAGTAGTGGACAGTGAAAAGGTCTTCGCAGAATTGGAGGTCTCCGGTGATTTGACAACTGCGTTTGAGGCACTTGGCATGGTTGGATCCAACTTCCCTGAGCGAACATTGAAGGCCGTGGCCAGGAGCCTCACGAGAAAGAATGAGAGCAAACTTGCACTGGAGGCAATCAAAAAGGTATGGCAGCCTGATGATGACATGGCTGCCAAGCTGGATGATGAGATCCCCAGCTTCTATCGTGAACCCTTCGGTAGACAAGATCCACTGGAAGCTTTAGAGTACCTTGGGTCCAGACATCCGAGACTATTGGCTCGGGTTGCGACTGGCTTACTCACTGGCAGCACCAAGCAGGAAGAGGATCAGCAGTTCTGTTTGCAGATGTTCAACCGGCTGCAATCAGAGTCAGATAGTAGCTATGTGGTGGAGTGTGTAGTGAAGGCACTCTTCCATCCCACGATGGAAAGGTATCCGCCTAATCCGAATCTGCATGTTTTGGAAGCTTTCCAGACTGCAGCTGCGAGAGATTACGCCGCTGCTGTGAATAGCATTGTAGAACGCCTCAGGCCATCTGAAGATGCCTGGGTGCGATGCCTTGCTGCCGCCACCGCGGCAAAGTTTGCCACCCGGGAGGACGAGAGGCTGGTAGCAGCTTTCCGCGAGTGTTCGGACGCAAGGCTCATAGGGACGCTTGGCACGGCTTGATTGCAAGTTACATCCCTCACAGGATCCCAAATTATTATTTTCAGAGGGATATTGGGCTCGGCCACACAGAAACAACACCAATAATAGAGAATAATGTATAATGATACATAGACATATACAATCATATGCATGTATAATATCATATATAATATCATATATAATCATATATACATAATTATATATAGTCATATGCAATTATGTATTATACCTAATTAAGTCTATATTATACAGTATAGAGAGAGAGAGAGTATTTGTGTGTCAAAGGGTGTGATTTTAGTGATCAGTATTTGTTTAATTTTGTTTATAGTTTGTTGGAGTTTCACTGAGGAAATATTTTTGTGTAGTGGCCATCTCCTTTGGCGAGATCTCCAGCTCCGCAAACCCCTTCATCCCCTCATTGGCTGCCAGCCTCCTTGAAGACTGGGAGGACGACACGCAGAGGCGATTGCTGGCCACCCTAAAGCAGTTGAATCCTGTCAACGACGAAGATGTCGCTTGAAAAAAAGAACATCTTTAAATATATATTTTTTTGAACGTGTTTTACATTGTATGTTGAGATTTCAACTCAATGTGGAATGGTGATTAGTAAATATCAGTAATCCTCTCCCCCCAAATAATGAACACCTCAGGTAGTTTTTATTATTGGGGGGTATTTGTTATTAGGGAACCAAAGCGGACCCTAATAATAAATTAAAACCCTTGATCAAAATTTTAAATCAATTAAATTTCCTTTTATACCGCAATTAAAATATGGTCAAAAATTGGATTTCGAAGCGGATCCTAATAATAAATTTTGAACCTTAATTTAAAAAACTAGAATTTTCGGACGGACCCTAATAGAAAAACACCCCGGGGTTGACTAGTTTTTATTATTATGGGGTAAAACCAACAAATAGTAGCTTTATTTTTAAATTGTTTTCTAAAGGGGATCAATTACAAGTTAAATTGGCCAACCTGAAATTTTCCAAAATTGGAGATGGACCCTAGTTTTTAATTTTCGGGGGGGTTAGTAGTACGGGGAAGGGATGATTTACCATGACATTATCAATGATATTGTTTATAGTACTATAATATACTATAACATCGAACAGTACTTAACTCATATGTTATTGAGATAAATTGCACGTACAACCCAGGCCATATCTACGTTGCTGTCGTTCATGAGCAGTTGCCAAAGATCTCCAGAGTTGCTGAAAGCTGCGGAGCTGGTTGACCAGTTGGCCCAAGCTGATCGATCACAGGTTTCCAAGGCTTACGCCTTGCTGATGGAAAGCTGGGCGCTGAAGCTGACCCAGCCAGGGAGCATAGGTAGAGGCGACCAGAATAAGAAACTGGAAAGTATCCTTTTAGAAATAGCGGAGGCACAAGGCGGTGCTGGGATGCCAGTTCTGGGCAAGCTGATTGATGGCTTCTCAAGTTCCATTGGGCCGCTTAGAATCTAGGCATTTGCAAATTAGTGCAGTTTCCAACTTCAATATTTGATGACACTGATAGGTGCTATTTATTCGAAAAAATCCAACGCATGCAGTGTGTCTTTTCACGCTCTGACATCCATTTTCATCCACTGCTATTGCATGATAGATATGTTATATAATATAAGTTATATATATATATTTATGATATTACATGCAGTTTTTCTTCTTTTGTCATTTGAAACTTCGAATTTGAAAGGACTTCGCTGCAAAGAGATATTGGTGAAGATCAGGAAATCGGTTGACGCAGACATTGTCAAAGCGCTCCTGCAGGTTATCCACGAGCGGATTAGCATTCCAACCTGCTGCCTGGCCATCCATGCCATAAAATCCACAGCTTCTGAAACAGAAATGGAACAAGTGACACCGAAATTCCTGGAGCTTCTGAAAGTCGAAAAGGATTGCTTTGTGAAGTGTGCCCTTTTGGAAGCCTTGCGCAGCAAGGCGCTGGATCCCCAAGTTAGCACGCTGGGAATGCAGCTCACACAGGATCCTGTGGACACTGTGCGTTTGGCTGCCCTGGAGCTGTTGATGGACCAGACTGCCATGGATGGTTTCATGGCCATGCTGCTCCGGTGCATGAAGGACCCCTCCTTCTCGCTGAGCCAGCTAGCCCTTGTGATCGTGAACTCTTTGCCAGCCGAAGACATTGACACCGAAGAGATGGCCAGGGAGGTTAGTCAGTTGCTGCTTCATCCTGATGCAAAAATCCGATTGGCTGCAACTGAAGCTCTGAGCAAAATGGGAAGTCGCGGCAAGAGCATTGCTCTTTCAGCGCTATCAGCATCAGGGCCATGGCCCGAACTGGACTTGGAAGTCCGACAAAAAAGAGATGAAGCCATTACAACCTTACAAGCATGATTGAAATATTGCAGCGGGTCGTTCAAGCCCCTCACTCCGCTGCAGGAGAACATCCCATGTTCACATGTGGGCATGTTAATTATTGTTAATTCAAGACAGACATTTCTCCACCAATCAAGTGTTGTTCAAGTACGCCGTGATTTTGAGTGCCAAACCATTTTACACCATGTTATGTCACATATTGCTTTGAAAGATGGTGGACTGCTGATGTTTGTCATGGAACATTCGTGCTGTTTATCATTGTTCCACGGGCAGTTTGCACTTTGCCACTGGATGGTCATGAGCGCCAGCTTTGGCCTGATAGTAATAATTATAATGATTTAGTTTTGCACCAATATGTGTGTATATATATATATATATCATACCACCCGCCAAGCAGGGTTGGTGCGCACACCTTTGAACCACCTCCGGAATCGGAGTGTTCCGTTCAACTTACTCCCAGCTGCAGGGTCTTCCAAAGCTGACTACCGCTGCATGGCATGCGTCTCAAAACACTGGCGGCTCAACATCACTCTCACTTACTTGCCACCCCAAGCAATTGGACGGTCATTTGGACCTATACTTGGTGATCTTTGGTGATTTCTTGTGACTTTTGATGCATCTTGGCAGGCCAGATCGATCTGGCAGCCTTCTGTTCCAATCTTTCTGGTCGCAGCGTTGCCTTAACAGAGATGGGCCGTGCGAGAGGGCAGTTGCTTGACAACCCATGGTGCGTCATGGTGCCATGGTGTTTTTCTCAATTTTTCTCCAGATCTATGGGATCACTTTGTGGATTCCAATAGACAATCCCTGATCCCTGGCAATGCTGGATGGCCAACTATTTACTACATTTTACTACCAAGCATGGGTATGTATGGTTGCTATATACCACGGTTACATGTGGTTATTTGTTTTGCTCATTTGTGCTCTGAGGCTAGATGCCCAGCCAGCCGTTTTGAAGGCGGGCATCACGGATGCCCGTGCTGCAGCAGGTACCTCAGAAGCTCCAGGGATTCTCCAGGCCTAGCCAGCTATTGATTCATTGTATGATATTATAGAATATTATAGATATATAGTAATACTCTATTTACTGTAATATGTTTTAATATATATATATAATATATATATGTAATATATATATATATATACGGGCGTTGTAATTAGTTACTATGCTAATACTGCCCGTTTTTTTCATCTGGGGGTTGCTATGGGTTACGATTTTAGCCACGATAGATGGATGGATAGCGTCTATATATATAACCAAGCAGTATAACGGGATCGCGGGATGGGAGTTGAGTGCTTTTCATGGTAATTAAACATAATTAAACAGAATGCTAAATCTTGATGAATGATGTAGGATGAAAGCCTAGACTTCAAAGCTCTCGAAACGGGATTGCAACATTTTAATATATAATCGATCCACTAATTTCCAGGGATGACTTCCCTAAGGTGTCCTTGGCCCAGCGTCTTGCTGCAGCCGACGGAAAGCTCGTGCTCAAAGTAGTTGGCCACCAAGCCAACCAGGCTGCCAATGTGTTGACAAAGATTTCAAACATTTCTTTGATGCCAATCGCAGCACAAGGGCCTCCTGTCAGATGTGAGCTGCGGTTCCGTTTGGCTTTCCAGGTCTGAGAATGCCGCTGTGTGACATGCAGCATGGATCGGCATTGCATGTTAGGCATTTTTCTTTCACCCACTCTGCCCCTGTCAATGGCATTCAATTGCAACATAAGAGACAAAATTGGGCGAGCGCTTTGATCCTGTAGGGCATTTGGAATTTCTAACATCCCGTCCCTACTCCGGAAAGACAACGGCAGTTAGCTAGATAGCACGATATAGCACGTTTGCATATTTTTGCAGACCATCATGAACAATTGAAATCACCACCCAGGACTTGCTTCAAGAAAGACTTTGGAACACATATATTTTTGATGGCAGAAACATGCAAAGATGACACTGGTTTCATTTCCATCCATTGACACCAAGAGCTGCAGAACTGAAATCGCCATGGAGCTTGATGGCCGTGGCGCTGTGATGTTGACACTGCTGGTAGCAGCGCTAGGCCTGCCATTGTCAGCATTTCTGGAAGCAGAAGGGAATTGCTGGGAACTTGTGCCCAAAACATGAGAAATTGGCATGTTTCCAGCAACTAATGGATTATTGTCAGCATCATCAGCAAAAGTGGGGATGTGAGCGGTTTCAAATATCCAACGAAGTTGGGGGACGTATATTATACTGTAAGTACACGCAACTATGATGATGTTATGCGTGGTTGTGTCGAATATGTTTATATATTATATTATATACAATATATATATATATATAGATATTATATTAATTATAT
>Ga0126342_10008744_pt1 | contig 18148 bp, 14 predicted proteins | sample Cyp1metagenome_FD_92528 | JGI IMG/M metagenome (GOLD analysis project Ga0126342, IMG submission 92528) | Coral microbial communities from Lord Howe Island, Old Settlement Bay, Australia - Cyphastrea 1 metagenome | ecosystem: Host-associated > Invertebrates > Cnidaria > Coral ... | reverse complement strand
TTCTGACTCTTTCTCTTCTGATCTTCTCTCTTCTAATCTTTCTCTTCTCTCTGCCTCTTCCCTGCTCTGCTTTTCATCTGTCCATATTGTCGGAAGTTTGACTTCTAAACTTCCTTCGATGAAGCTGTATAGTATATTAAAGTATATACTCACATATTTGTATAGATGGTGTACGCGCATATTCTCATTCACAGGCCTTGACAGACACCCAAAATTGCATGCTACAGTCCATGGGAATGCAATCGTCAAACATATTGATCTCTCAGTGTGAAAAGCATCCCTATGTCTTGGACCGCGGTGCACTTCCCATTTGCGCATCACCAGAGCCCTGACAGTTCAACCTTGGGTCAGAATCCTGATAGAAGTTGGTTCAAACTGCCCAAAAGATTAGACATGGTTAAACAATGTTAAACAGTTAAACAGTCTTGACACTGCAATCGCTGTTGATATCTTTATACATATATTATGGTATCCATTGGTATCCCTATATTCTGCAAAAATCTTTTTTGGCTGAAAACTCAAGGTACATGGCCCAAGTGCTTGCAGTCAGCGCGCCGGATTGTTGTTTGTGGGACTGCCCGTGAGCCGCTGCGGCTGTGATTTTTCTGCTGAGACCATCTGAAACCACAAAAAAAAGGCAGCTGAGTGACCAAACGAACATAAAGCAAGTTTAAGTGAAGTTGAAAAAACTGATTCCAAAGACTTCCCGCACGTTTTAGCGCCAAAAGATAAGCTTGACTTGGCGATCCTAGACTTTGGAACGGGTTCCTCGAGTTAGATGAAATTTAAGCTGGAACATCAAGATTCTGACAGAAAATTCATAGGAGAACCCAATTCGATCCCAATTTTCTGTCAATTGTGATCCCAACTGGTCAATTTTCACCTGTGTTTTTTTTTCCCAACTGGAGAATGTGGAGGTGAAAGCAACACACTTTTTGGCCAACAACTTTTCCAATGCTTACAGTTTCCACAACTTTCCACACATTGATAGAGAAAGATGCAAAATCTTGAGCTGCAGGTACGTGGACAAGAATGGCGAACCCAATCCGAGACTGAAGCGACCCTGCTTGATGAATTTCAGGCCAAGATCTGCAGAGTTTTTATGGGTGGATCAACAAGTTGGGGGATCACTTCTAATTAGTTCGTGACATACCCTTTGGTAAACTAACATAGCTATTGAAAATGACCAGTTATAGTGGATTTTCACATTCAAAATGGTGATTTTCCATAGTTTTTTGTATGTTTACCAGAGGGTAAACACTTTTTTGAGGTTCAAGAATGGGATCCTCCTTTTTGAGCTTGCCAGGTTGGACGCTCGTCGCTGGGACAACCTTCGTCAGATCTTTGTGAAGTCTGCGGTGCGACGAGAGATCTTCCTGTGCCCCGTGCGGTGAATCTTGATCAACTCCTACCTCAAATTATGAATGAGTCTGGCAGTTGGAACATGTTCTAATCAAGAATTGGGCAAACCTTCTTGGTATTACTGGATTACCAGTATGCAGGTGGGATTCTTCAGCCAACAAGGACATTACCCTAGAGGACTGAGACCAGCACTTTCAAGTGGCAACGCAGTGTCTATTAGTAGTACCGCACAAGGCGGTGGCGGAAGTTTCAAAGATAGGAAACCTATAGGAGAGGTGAGTTGTTGTGATGCATGGATGGCAGAGCGAATCCAGTGGCTCATAGAACGTAAGGTGGCTGAGGCTCTGAGTCTCTCTAATTATCTCTCTGTTGCCTATCTGTCTCTCCCTTTCCCCCTCTATCTATCTATTATCCATCCATCTATCCATCCATTCATCTATCTATTTTTTTAATTATCTATCTATCTATCCATCTATCTATCTATGTATCTATCTATCCAGCCCAAACGAATCTGATCTGATTTGATCTGATCTTTTCTTATCGTACCTGATCTTTCCATCCATCCATCCATTCATCCATCTATCTATCTAGCTTTCTATCTAGCTGTCTACCTAGCTTTCTATCTAGCTGTCTACCTAGCTTTCTATCTAGCTGTCTACCTAGCTTTCTATCTAGCTGTCTACCCAGCTATCTATCTAGCTATCTATCTAGCTATCTATCTAGCTATCTATCTTGCTATGTATCTATCTAGCTATCTATCTTGCTATGTATCTATCTAGCTATCTATCTAGCTATCTATCTAGCTATGTATCTATCTAGCTATCTATGTAGCTATCTATCTTGCTATGTATCTATCTAGCTATCTATCTAGCTATCTATCTAGCTATCTATCTAGCTATCTATCTAGCTATGTATTTATCTAGCTATCTATCTAGCTATTTATCTAGCTATCTATCTTGCTATGTATCTATCTAGCTATCTATCTAGCTATCTATCTAGCTATCTATCTATCTATCTATCTATCTATCTATCGATCTATCTACCTGTAAGAAAGCAATTATGCGAGATAAAGCATTGCACATGCTACGAAAAAGTGAGGCCAGGTCACACGAAGTGCTGCACCTGTCACGCAAAATCATCTTAGCAAACCTGAAGATCTGATGCTCCAAAATGATCAGCGCCCTGACCTCTTAACATGTCACTGCGCCTCCCACTCGAAATTCATCTTTGCAGATCCTCTTCAAATGCCTCACGCCTGCCATCGTTTTTGAAAGTACTACACAACCCTCACTTTTGTGAAGGTGCAGAATCGATTGCGCCTGCCACTAAAAATTGCGATTGACTGTTCAAAAGTGGTGCGAACATGGTGTGCTTGCTTTTACCGCGAAGCACAGCCGCATGCACTTTTTGAGAAACCCAGCTTCCAGAAGTGCTCCGAGCATGAGGTGCTTTTAAAATGTTCACTTGGAAATGTGCGTCCTGCCACAGCCAGGTGCACTTTTTCTAACATCTCAACTTCCAAAAGTGCTCCAAACATGGTGTGTTTTGTACGTTTTGACTTCGAAATGTGCTTCGCGCCACAGACGCGAACACTTTTTGAACTGTTCAACTTCCAAAAATGCGTTCCGAACCTCACGTATTTTCAGAATTCTGACTTCCCAATGTGCTTCGGGCACAGTGGCGCGCATTTTTTGATCTCCCAGCACCCACCGCTTTAGCGAGCCTACTACTTTTCGGCCCTCCGGAACCACAAAACAGTGGAAAAACAAAGAGTTTTGCAACTGCTTCACGCACTTCGATCTTCTTTCCGCACGCTCTCTTCTCTGCCTCTTCCCACAACTGTGGCTACTTCTTTCAATCAGCTTGCACCACTCTTTATTGCATTTATATTAACAGGTTGTGCCCCCACTGTCTTTGACTACTGGAACCTCCATGACACTCCCATACTCGGCACCGTGCCACCCAAAAAAACAGGAAACTCCGAAAGTCTTCGGGGTTTCTCATGAGGTACAACGAGAAGACGGGACAGTACATCCCAGAAGCGTTGTGACATCTTGTGACCAAAGCAGACCCTAGCTGCTTGGACCGGCACATCATGGCACGTCCATGGATTGTTCATCCATGTTCATTCTTGATTGTTTTATAATTGTTTTCTTCTACAGGTTTTCTGAACTCAACTGTTTGGCCATACGTAATTAGGTCATACTGGAAGGCATGATTTCTATGTTATTGAATCATCATTATATGCTATAAAAAATGTAGGAAAACTATGATGAACTTTGGTACGTACAGTTGCTCCTTGAAATTGTCATGTTCGCACCACTCCAGCGCCGTTTTCCACGTTCATCTGCTTCCTGGACGCAGCTGAAACCTGCCCGTTGTGAGGTCCAGCTGTGCGAATTGCCGGTGCACTCTGTGGTTTGAAAAAGGGTCTTCTCATTGGATGGGTTTGTATGGTACCATATGGTAGGAATCTAAAGAATTTATCATCATAAATATTCCCCATATATGTCATCAAAATTACAATTTTGGAGGAAGAACCGTAGTCTTGGACAACCCCATTTACCGAAAATCATGATTTTAAAATATTGTTTAGGGTATTCATGTGATTTTACCTTCATCCAAGTTTGGGATCTTTGTTCTTTGTTTCAAACATCCAAGTTATACACCAAATATGGTATGCAGAAATGTGAGGTGTATATATATCACCAACATTTGTTTCCCGATCTGGGATGATGATCAATATCCGATTCTCAATGGTAAAATCTGCTGGATGACTTGGGTGCCCAAAATCGACCAGGAACATTCACAGCAACCTCGTGTACTTGGAATGTTAAAACCATAGTTTCCCTTGCGTCGCCTCCCCAAAATCAACCTGGTGAGTTTAGTCCTGTCCTTGAAGATGGGTGCGCCCACAAATCGGGTTTCTGTACAGTTGTGCGGGCGAAATGACTTGCTCCAAGTCCCAAATGAAAATCACCAGTTGACAAGTTGAGTTACCTGCAAGACATTGGGGTTTTGGGCGGTTTTTGGATTGGCAAATGGAACCCGGCTTTACCTTCACCACCATGTTCTTGAGTTATCTCCAAGTCGCAGTCGAACGTCCAATCCACCAATTATCTCTTGGTTTGCCATCCTGTTGATTAAATCCCGAATTTTTGTCGGGAATCTCCCCATGATTCTTTTGGATAGATGATTAATCATGAGATTTGGGGGGGGTCCAAATTGTCAAACAAACCTATGTTTAACGGAAAATCATTATCCTACATATAGATGTCCGCTTAAAAATCATTTTTTGGAAGCTGAAAGTCATTGCTCGCATGTTTTGCTGCTATTTAGCATCCACCAAGCCGCGCAGTAAAAGCTGCCGCGGCCATGGGTTGTGGCTCTTCAAGTGCGAAATATCAGGAGGTGCGGTGCTCAGTTGGTTTTCTGGTTTTGTGGTTACCTGAAATACCCCATGAGTTAATCATGGTTCTCATATTTTCAAGTTCTTGGGAAATTAGTAGTATGAATCAATAGCTTTCTCCATCCTGGTTGATGGTGTTCGTAAGTAAGTGTCCAGTCTTTGGGGACCACTTCTGTGGGAAAATCAGCAAAAAGAATCAAACATATCGATATTATCGATATATAGGTAGCAATAGAATATCTATTTGATGTATAATCTATGTATAATAATTCGATATCAAAAACATCAAATGGTGGCTATTCGACCTACAGCAGGGATTTCACCGAAAAGTGGGAAGCAACAGACAGAATTTTGTGTAACAAGTCGCCATGAAGGGCCCAATTTTGACAGCCCTGAATCGAAATCAAGGGAGATGGAGACAGACAGCAACTTGCGCGTTGATTGTTTGAAACGATTTGAAACATTGTGATCACAACCCTGGTCTATGTGGGCCCTTTTTGTAGAAGCATCAATTTGAAAAATCTGTTTCTGTGTTGTATTCCCAGTCCTACTCTTGATACAATTCCCACAATTCCCACTTGGACTTGCCTCCAATCATTTAAAACAACATTTGAGTTCGGAGAGTTGGATCATGACCAATCTCGTCCAGGGCCAGAATGGCCAGAGCCAGAAGAAAACCAACTATCGCGGAGAAGAGAACCACCAGAAGCCCAGAAGACAGTGCCCGGACGGATGGATGGACGGATGGACGGGGCAGTTGGAACTCGCAGCTGAACTTTGATAAGTTTCCAAAGTGGAAGAAATCCTCAGATTGATTGGCTAATGTTTTGATGGGCTCAATCAACAAACAAACGGATGCCGCTAAGATTTCCATAGAGGGCCCACTTTTTGGATCTTTTTGGTCAGTTCCATGAGAATTCCAGGGTGATCAGGACAAGCCTAGCCTTTTCAAGGTACAGTCAAGGCCTTGAAGATGGATGGGTTCAAGCTCAGGCACAGCAGAAGCTTGCAGAAACTTGCAGACTGAACAATCCTCCAATTGACATGGCATGCATTTTCTGAAAATTGGAGCATCCAGAGTCAGTAGCGGAGTCAGCAACGGAGTCAGCAACGGACCGGGTTCGCCCCTAGTTTTGCGACAAGCAAAGAAGCCGCTGCCCCTAGTTTTGGGCTTCCCCTTGCTGTGTTTCACCTGCCAGGCAGCCGCCAAAGGCGTAGATGACTGGGCCAAAAATCCCATCATTCAGCCCCCCAGTCCCTTGGCTTTAATGTCAAGTTCCTCCTTGCAGGTAGCTTCGGTAGATTCTATCCTGGGGGCTGATTGTATTTTCATGGTCATGATTTCTTTGTTGAGTTTCACACAAAACCAAGTCCCGACTTGGTTCACCCAAACCCAAAGACCTCGTTTTTTTTTAGGTTATTTGGCTTTGATAGTGAATTTCTCACGACTGATGATAGGTTGACTTCACCAAAGATGATACAGTCAACCATATTTGGTAATTGTTTGTCGCCCAAGGTCTGGCTTTCTGATCATCTCCAGTCCCCAAGATGCCCCCAATCCAGCTTTGTGAGTACAAAATCCCTGCAGCATTGCACCATGGAGTTCTTGTCTATTTTGCATTGTCAATGTTGCCATGGTTTGAAACATGGTTTGAAACATGGATGTATCATGATTTAACCATATTTAACCATATTTAACCATATTTAACCATGGTTTTCAGCACCATTCGGTCAATCTGTCCAATCTTTCGGGGAGGCATCTTGAATTGGATTGTTGGCGACCCAACTGTTGGGATCTCAGGCGGACAGTCGAGCGATCTTAAAAAGAAAGTACATGGACCGTATGGACACCCTTTAGGGATCACAAAATCCATGAAAATCCTTGAGAAGTATACTTGGATATATACAGTAGTAGCTATAGATATACATAATCTGGCTGGTGGTTTGGAACATTTGGATTATTTTTCCATAATATATGGGAATAATCCTTCCTATTGACTCATATTTTTCAGAGGGGTAGGTATACCACCAACCAGATAATGTAATAGTATAGCCACTTGGGAACAGGTGTTACAAGAGTCGCCTTGGGAGGGACTTACAATATCCGACTTGAGAATGGTGCAGACGGTCAGCGACCTTCACGGGAAGATCCGGCACCCCGGGTTTCACGCAGACCACCTTTCTTAGCTGTTCAACTAGCTGTTTGTGCTTTTCAGGTCCCCGGCCCAAAGACCACACATAAAAATGCCCCTGGTGACACATCAACATGGCTCCACCATCGTTTCATGCAGAATTTCGGAGTGAACTCAGTGGCTCCACCCAGGGTTTCACCCAGGGTTTCATCTCAGGTGCAACGAATCGGTGATGAGATTCACATGTGGACGACTCATGGCGACATTTTGGTGCTGTGTGCAACGGGTTGCTCCTAAAAGGTGGATTGAAAATGATTGAAATATGGTGTTGTCCATAGATGGTTATATTAATGAGGATCATTCCAGGATCATGATTTTAAAACAGTGTTGGGGCTTCAATATTCTTGGACAAGTCCATATAAACACTGACACTGACTCATAGCATCTAATGACACAGTGTATACCTCAAATCTGCGTGGTGATGTCAAATTTGTGATCGTTTTTGGTCAATGTATCCGGAAAAGTATATCCTACTCAGAACTACTGGCTCTTGGTGTCAAACGATGTACGTTTTCCATCGAAAGGGACGTAGGAAGAGAATTTTTGGAGTGGTCTGAACCTTCACAGTTCGACACCTTGGCACCATCCATTTTTTTTCGTTTTGGTAGTTGGCAAGATGTCACCCTGAAGAGTTTGGAAGCGAAATAGGTGGTTTGGTAGGGGGAAGCTGTGGTTTGGTGCATCACTTGCGTCGGAATTCGGGGAGTGTAGGTGAAGAAGGAGTTCTTTCAAGACTTCCACGCATTTCCATGCCTTTGTCATTACGGTTCCGAAAAAATATCCACGTTGAGTGCAGATGGCAGTCAGGTGACCGTAGCTGGCTTCCAGTTGGTTCCTTTGGGCAATGAGTTGGTTAAACATTGTTGATCACATAGACCACCAGCTTGTGCCCTATCATTCCGCCCCGATATCCGACTCAGGAATGGAGCGTTGGCAAATATTCAGCACCTCTGCTAGAGATGTTGTGGATCAAGGAATTTGGTTGTGGGTGATCATGAAACAAGGCCAAAGTCAAACACGTCAAAAGTATGCGGTATATCATGGTATATCATGTCAGTATATTTATCGATTAATTTGTTCCGTTCCATTGTCCAGGGACTTGTTCTCCGCCAGGATTTTGTGGGGTGGAAGAACTTGTTATGCCTTGTGAAGCAATGTTGGCCCTGGATTGTTAAACTGCTTTTGTAAGTGCAAGACTTTTCTGGAAGAAATCGATACCGCTGTCTGAAAAACACGGTCTCATTCACCGTCTATTCCAAGGTTGGCACGAGACTTCCATGGACTTCCTTTGTTTTTGGCTCCCAATTCTTTTCTGCAGTGATAAAGTTCTGATAAAGCTTTCCATCTTTCAGAGATGCAGCTGATGCTTCCCACCTTGTCATTTGCTTTTTTTCCAGATTCTACCACAGAACCATCAGGGTTTCTCCGATTTCTTCCCCGAACAACCATCAGAGATCGGAGATGATCGGAGCTCAGCCAGGCATTACGTTGCAGATGCCAAAGACCCCACCAACTTCAAGCAGCTGAATGCCACCTGCCTGGAGAGTGTCGAAAAACTTCACTTGCCGCAATTCTGAACAGCTTTGTTTCTGTGAGAATGGGCCTATAATTACCCCAAATCAACTGTTTAATCATCATATTACCATACGTATATTACATGAATATATTACCCATTCAAAAACTCCATTTGGGGGGTCTCTTCCATTCTTTCAAAATGGCATGGGAAAACCGGCTGCCGGAATTGCATGTTCTTTCAATGGCAGTTCCCAGGATTCCATCCAGGGCTTCGGAACAGTTCGAGCCTGGAACTGCACAGTGGAGTTAGTCATCAAAAGGGAAACAACCATAAATTGGGTCCCATGGGTATGGGATAAGTAGGGTAAATCCACCTATTAGACTAGGTTGTAACCCACTTACTAAGTGGGATGAGCCACCAAGTATGAAACAAACTCATTGATTTTCCCAAAGATTTTTTTTGAATGATGCTTTCGGGAATACCAAACACGTGCCCAGCCGTTGTTTACATTCATGTCTCCCCTCTTTGATACTTAATGTTTTTTTTTTTTAAGGACTGCACAAATCTGCATGAATTTGAGACATGGTCATGGGTCACTCTGCAAGATCCAACCCATCAGCTACACGGAACCCCCAGGTCTGCCAATGCCACATGTGCAGCTCTCCACAGCAATCGGATGGGAGAGTTTTAATCGCACCAAAAGATTCCACCTGTGTAAATCAAGGGTTGCTCCCATTATAGATCAATGATAAGCACTAGGGTGGTTTTTCTGAGTCATTTTACCATATTTTACCTCTATAGCCAACGTTACCCCCTTGTTCGGGTCTTGGGAGCAACCCTGTTTTTCCTGGTGGTGTCGTCATGAAGATGTATGGCTGACCTGATGGTGTAAACTTGATGAAGCAGAAGAAATAGGCAGATGAGTCTGTAAGCCCGTGAACCCAACTGACAAAGGGTTTTCGGGATCCATAGCACCTAGAAAAGGAGTATGTGGTCATCCCCACTTGACAATTCCTCACCATAGATCATGTTCCCAGCTTTGCCACTTTGCAAGCGTCATACTGATTTTGCAAGCGTCCGCCAGCGCAGTTCAGGACCATATGCTTATTTAGACGAAGCAAACAACAAGGTCATACTGTTTCTTGCCGATCCGGCAGTTTCCAGTAGTCGTCATTCCATGATCCCTGGAAGTGTGACAAATATGTTGTGGGGATTCTTTTGGGAACAAGCTGCCGGTTGACAAATACTTATGCAATACTCATACTCATATGCTGCAATATGCTAATATTTGTCCTTTTCATCGTTCTGAGTCAGATTCTATATCTGTAAACTGATGCAGCATATTGCACCATGAGGGAAGCCTGCTGGAACGAGTACCCTCATGGTACTCCGGCCTGGGCTCCTTCGAAGTCCACCCACTTTCTTCGGAGTTCAGAAGGATTCATGAAGAGCAAGCAATGCTATGTTTGTGGGGTTCAACACTTCTCATATAAATATAATGACTCTGCTTCAACCAAGTTGAAACAAGTCGGCGGGTTGAGAGTGACAGTTCCATAGGCTCACATGTTGACAGCCGACAGAGACCATTCTGTTCCATTCATTCTTCGGTCAGCTTTCCCAACATCGTTCCTCTAAGGTTCTATGAGAAGTACGAATTTCCCTACATCTTTGCAAGTCGCTCGGTGGTATTTGGCGAAGGGATGGCCGATTTTTTACGTGTTTAGTAAGTAACCCCCAACAGATAGAATGGTGTTTCCAAGATACCGGTGAGATCTACCTCACATTTCTTTGTGTCCAATGTTCTATCGTTTTTTTGGGGGGGCTGCTATACATACGCACATATGTACACATATGTACACATATGTACACATATGTACACATATGTACACTACATTGCATTGCCTTGCCCTTCCTTGCCTGGCCCTTTCATTGCAGTACATACTACATTTGCATGATGATGATGATGATGATGATGATCGAGGCAAGATGATGGCTGCGGAAGCAGAAATCGGAAAGTGGGAGTTTCTTGGCGTCAAGTCTCCTGATTGACGGGATATGGGTTTGTCAAAAAACAGGGGACACCCCAACCTTTGGTTTCCCCTGTTGATATAGAATTTTGCAGAAGCTTTGTTTCATTTGTCTAAGAGTCCCAGTGATTGAACATGCCCGACATGCCACACGTTGGATTCATAATTTCAAGACACTAAACGAAGACAAAAGAAGTGAATGACCAAGCTCACCATAGACGTCCAAGCAACCATTTCAAAAAGCACTGGGGGAATCCGGCTATTTGCATTTTCCGTCCGTCAAGCTATGATTGACGGGAATGCGAGGCATTGTGCAGGAACAACAGGCAGATTTGGGGAGTTATATACTCATATTATACAGATATATTGTGAATTATTACGACATATTGTGATACGTCATGTGATATTATGATATATCATGTATTACGATATATTATGATGTATTATGATATATTATGCTATGTATATTACATGTTTATATAGTTGTACACATTATACACGATTATGTAATGTATGCAGAAAGTTATATACACTTAATGCAGCATTTCCTGGTGTCTTCCCGGCCATCTCTGGCCCTTTCCTCGGACCAAGCGATTGGCGAGATCATCCCCATCTGCTATCTTTGATTTTTAATGGGAATAATGTTCGTAAAGCAATAGTATACTATTCCCAATAGAAAGCCATGAATGAGTGGTATAAACTATCAACATATGGCTGGTTCATTATTGCTTTACTATGCTTTACTAAAATTCCTGTTTCTTACTGTTTCCCTTGAACTGTTTCAGCCAAGGTTTACCAACTACACCAAGATGCTTGGCGGAGATTTTTTTTGGGGGGGGGTTCTCCAGTGGAGAAGTGAAGTTTCCCCAGAGATTCTGTTTTCTATCCACAAAAAAGGGATGTTTTTGCAGCCTGAAATGAGAAAAAAAACTCTGGTTAGAGGAATTTCGTTTCAGTCTTGTTCTGAAGCGATGCATCGGAATTCTTTTTTAATGTTCATGTACAAGATTGGTTGCTGTACCCGGAAAAGACTAATACCCCCTTCGCATGCTCGGTGACAAGTTGGCGCCCGGATGGCTGAGGATTTTGGAATCCGAGCTGACCTGGGAGAAATTTGGTGAGAAGCGAAGCCCGGCAGCACGCAGAGCGGCAGAGCGGCGCGTGGTTTTTCGGTGCTTAGGAGTCTGGCGTCGGTCTAAAATGAAGGGAAAACCTGGACCTTAGATGCGAAGCTTAGTGGTTCCACATGTGGTTCCATATGTTCCATGACTTTCATAGCTGGTTAGGATGATGTTCTATGGCTCCTTCGGCATGACAATTGCTGGTTGCTGAGGGGTGGGGAATCCCTTCGTCTTCTACAACAAGGTGAAAGGACTGGGCGCTGGTGCGGTGCTATGTCTGGGTCTGAGGTCTTTATATCTGAGTATTCTTCCCTTGAGTCCAAATGAAGAACATTTGGCCAACATACAACCTTATAGAGGTATCCTGGAGCTAGTTCGGAACTCTCCCAAGCCCCGGGTCGCCCCCCGGCCGAGTTAGATCCTTGCAGAAACCGAACAATGTATCAGGGCTTTGGATCCTTGCCAAAGCTGGTGAATTACGGGCTGGGGATATTGCCAAAGATGGTATTTGAAACATTTCCCGACGCAGCACTTTGTTGTACATGTATCCAGTATAACTAATTCACTCAGCGATATTTGGCTGCTATCAGCTGTGCGAATTGCCCTGCCAGCGGTTGATAAAAACCACCAGTGTCCGCGACAGCGGCGCAGGAAAGTACTGGCTTTACTACTCTGCGAGCCACTGAGCATCCATTTGAAACGGGACGTTGGGCCGGCTTGGGCGGGGTTCATGTGGCGTCCCGAAATGTCCGAAATGGGGTTAGCTCGTATTTCTATGTATTTTTCAAGTAAGGAGTTTTGCCCAGCGCCGCAACGAGGATTGGCTGGTTGTTGTTTGCACCTGCGAATTTAGAGTGCCAAGTGCTTGACCTTTGCAGAAATTTGAAATCTCACAGACTTCCCAAACACAACAGAGAGTGAGAGAGAGAGAGCTACTTGAAATCTAAGGGTAGGTTTCGAAGGTGGCAGGGAAGACAAGACCTCAGATTTGGCTTTACAGAAGATCAGGATGATCCACGGAATCCACCATCATCCTGGGGCAGTTTGGTGTTAGGCATGATCAAATTGACCGATGCCGATGTGGATGAGCCCATGAATTTGGGTTTGGCAGAGGCTGACAATGTGATCCTTGGCGCTCTCGGAAGTGTTCTGGATTGTGGACTGGAAATGGGGTATATAAATGTAGAACAACATGTAAAGCCAGATGTTATGAAATGATGATCAACCATGAGATTTTGGGGAAACCATTTTGTGAACAAAACCAAAAATGTTTCGACTCGTTTCGACTTCAAAACATCGATGTTTCGACTGACGCCAAGGATGGGTCCATATACTCGTGTGGTCACTGAGCCTCTAGAAATCCCTTCTGGATTCCCAGGAGATGCGGAAAACGCCACCAGTTGAAAGTACAGTAGATCATTTCCAAGGGAAAAAAACGGAAAACCATGGGATTTCCGTGGCTTTTTGTGTGTTTACTGCGTAAGGTAAATGCTACCGGAAGCCTTTAACAGTGGTTCTTTTCGTTGAATGGTCCTTCAAGAAATCCATGATCTCAACACATTTTTGAGAAACATGTTGAAACCGCAGGGAAACCAACTTGCTGTGGGTCCTGGTGTGGTAGACTCACAACTCAGAATGGTTTCAAGATTCAGCCGTCAGCCTTGCCATCCTATTTCGTTTCCGACCAGTTTTTTGCCGTCTACACTCCGCAGGACTCTTCATCAAGGGTCATGGTTCGCTGCATCTGGGCTGCAAATGAGCATGGGCCATGGGACAATTCTGAGTACCCCACATGAGATTGATATGTTCATACATAAAGTTTAACTAGGTGAGATTTATGTGTTCACTTTTGACACGTACTGCAAGTGCGGTTTGTCAACGTTGTCAGCATGGGAAATGCTGATTGATGGGGTTGTTTCACAGTCGTTTCATGCTGGATCATGATTGAAAATTGCTGCCTTTGCCCAAATTTAACATCAAAAGGCTGGAATCATACATTTAGAGAGTCTTATTCTACTCCGCGATATGCCTGTGAGTACAAGAAGCATACATCCTATAGGTCGAAAATGCTCCAGTCGGACAGAAACGTGGAGCCAATGGCACCTGTGTGGCGTGGGCCCAAGGAAAATGGTGAAAGCGCCTGAAGCGGACCTGACTTGTGACGGCGTGGGTGTGGCTGTATGCAACAGGTCGGCATCGGAGGGTAACATGCGGGTTAGCACCTGGTCACCTGGGTTTAGGTAATGCTTCAAGGTTCACTTGAATCGGCATCAGCAATCTTTACATAACAGACAGAGTCCCAACTGCATTGGGGAGTCCCATTTTTCCGTCGGAGAGTGATCCCCAGTCTTCCCGTCTCCGTTTTTCGAGGCTGACCTTCAACCCAGCGACAAATCAGACGGGCAGCACTTTGTCCATGTTGCGAACCACTGATGGTGGCCTCAGCTGGCAACCCGTCGTCACAGAATTCATTGGCACCTCGGTCGAGATGGCACAAAGTTATCTCATGTTACAAAAAAGCATTCGAAAGGCTAAGTGTTAAAAGCTGTTAAAGCTAACCAAAAAAGAGAAGGATAAGGAACACATAAGGAACACATAAAAAATGGATAAAACATGGGCTTTCTACGATAAATTTGGAGTCACTCTCGGGATGATTGGGATGCCCTTTTTTTTAATCAGAAACATCAGCCTGGTTCCCGGAGTTCTGTCGTATCGGGTGAATATTTGGAGTCACAGATTTATTATCATTGGTTTTAATCGTTGTTTATCGGTTTTTATCGGTTTTTATCGGTTTATGTACCTTCTGGTAATCCAACATAGCTTGCTGGAAACCATTTCATCATTGATGATTTGCCCCATCAAATCGCTATCTTTTTGGGATCCAAGCCAGCAGAGGGTGCCATAGCTGTTGCCGGTGAGGATGATCGGATGATCCTGCGTCTTTGTATATGATTTAAGAAAATTAATATCATATAATTCATCTACTATTTGATAATGTATTATGTATATATATATACACATGCATTATTTATGCGTACAAAATTCGTTATAGATTATATATCACGTATACTGTAGCTATGATAGAATAGGCACAGAATTTGTTTTTTTTTGCAGCGAGGTCCCACTTTGCAGGAGGGCAGTTGGAAGGAGGCCTTCGTTTATGGTTTCTGGGTCCAACTAGAGCACCTGGGCCTGGGGACACTGGCTGAGTTCGCGGGTCCAGTGATGTGAAAAATGTCACAGACCAAGATGTTCCTGGTAATATTGGTTGTAATAGGCTAATAGGTCAAAATTGGTTGCAATAGGTCCCGAAAAACTCTTAGTATAGACCAGTTGTGTTGAGTCCGATCAGTTCCCAACTCTAACCCATGCAAAGTCGCATGGTGTGAGGTAGATCCCTTAGGATATGCAGAGTCAGCGCTAAGGCTTCGATACCTTGATGGATCCCAACGATGCATCCTCCATGTTGATCTACTACAACGCCAGAAATGGTTGGAAGGCTGGCGGTAGACACCGGCTAGACACCGGGTAGACACCGGGTCTATGGGCAGTTTGAACTCGGGATTTGGTGAACTTGAATAGGTGCTGGTATGGAAATGGTAGATCTGAGACAGGATAGACCAACATGAATAGAAGGCTTGGGGGACGGTTAGGATTTGGGCCAGTGAGGCACTGGTAGTGCGACAAGTTCGGATCAGAAACCAATAGGAAGAAGCATCAGAGTTAGGCTGCCATTAAACTTTGAAGCCCCCGATTAGCCCTAATTACCTTACCCTCTGATAATTTAACATAGCTATTGAAAATGACCATTTATAGTGGATTTTCCCATCAAAGGGTGATTTTCCATAGCTATGTTAGTTTACCAGAGGGTACCTGAGCCAATGATCAAAGATACGGGGCTTCAGACAGTGTCTGCCCGCTCCGCGTCAGGACGCTACCGAGCAGGTGGGTGTTTCCAGATTTCCACTGGACATGGTGCTAAAGGCACGTGAGGCTTGCTGACCAAAGCCTGGATCCGGTAACTGGAAACAGCAGATTTCCATCGGTGTCCATTGAATTTCCAAGGCTGGACCACAGGATACCACAGGATTTCGCATGATTTCGCTGTATCCTGGGTGCTTCCCAGGTGAAACAAGACGCTGTTTACAGCACTTGTTTTTTTGGAACTTCATCAAGCTTGGAATCATGGGATATGTGGAGTAAGTGACAGCTTACCACCGAATACTGCATGTTTTCTCTTGCCGCCATTTGGCATACTTGAAGCCTTGCGGGGGGGGACTTAAGTTTGACTATATCATGACATGGTGAGTGGTAATGATGGAAGCCGCCAGAAATGGTTACAGTATGGCATGGAACTGTATACAAGTGCAATGAATGTTATCAAATATGTGACTTGACCGTGCTAAGTACAGACAACTGATTTGTACCATATATATATATATACATAACTATATATTATCATACAACAGCTCATACCCCATCTGAACTATAGTGTATTTGACACGTCGCAAAGCTATGAATCACACCAGGCTGGGCACATTGCATTCTAGACAGATGTAGAAAGAGATGGGCGGTATTTCAGATCCAACAGTATGGTTCATCATGTTTCACCGATCATGGACTTTCTACAACACTTCATTTGCAAGGATTTGTACCTACATTGCTTTTCTTGCGCGTTTGCACTTCATTCCAGTCCCTTTTCTGCGTCCTGGTCATGTTTGGTTCATTTCGCATGTGGTCCAGCCTTGAAGCCCATTTTGAAAGGGTATTTTTCTACCTGGTAGAGCTTCCACTTTTTTAGTGGAAGTAGTCCAGTAAAACTGTGGCAAGATGCATGACACAGCACTTGAGTTGGATGTTTTTTGATGTTATTGGATCATCTGCAGAGGAGAGGTGCGTGGTTCTTTGAAAACTCTTTCAGCTGGTCACTGGCGAAGTTTCATTCGTGTCATGGGCCCGGCTGCCATTCATCTTTTTGTGACGCTAAGATTAGCCGAAAAAACAACTGGTGTTTTGGTGCAAAAATGGTGGATCATTTCCCCAATCTTCATCTGCTAAAGTCAATTTATGATGAAACATGGAATTTGGGGCACCATGGGGCACCCCATTTTCAGATATACATTGAAATGTTCAATGGCGCAGATGAACATGACAAGAGTTTTGTCGACGTTTTAAAGACCAAACAAGAAGGGGCACGCAAGGAATTACGATTTATCAACCAAACCAGAAGAAGACATTTTGATCATTTTGACAAACCGTCACATGAGTCTGTCGACAGTCATAGGTATGTCCCCAACCTGTGCGAGCCCGCAATTATGAGTTGGGTATCAAGTTCTCCGGGCCACGAGGGTGATTGTGGGGCATTTTGTTGCGATTTTGTTGCGATCGCAACTCAACTGACCTCATCGTGTGTCGAAGCCACAATGGACCGCTCCCCTCGACAAATGTCGAGACCCGAAAGGCGCGCAAAAGAAGGCCATGTAGACCCCAGGGGATTGTCGCAGCCATCCCCACTCTGTTTGTGTCGCGGCCTACCAAACTCAATGGGCCAGATTTCGCATCCTTGAGACATGGCCACCCTCAACATATATCAACATATATCAACAGACCCTTTATATCCCTTTATCATGGGTTATCATGGTTTTATAGTTTATTATTGGTGCTTATGGATAAAGGTTTGGGTGTGTGTGTGTGTGTCCTCGGTCCCTGAGTTTGACTCGGGGACTAGGCTCTCCTCTAGGTTCAGAAACTGTCATCTGGATGAACCGCTCTCCTGCTTTCTTACCATCAGTAAGTGCATCCCTCATTAGTTGACAGGGTATGGAATTTCGATGAATTTGGATAGTGGAAACGCAGCTTTAGGCCACATTTGAGTTTGCACAAGACCTAAATACTTGGAACAATTTTCACTTTGCGGATCACTTACGGCAAGCTTCCCCGGCATGCACATTCCTGACACAGCACTCCCAAAGAGGCAGTAAATGACAGTAAGCCGTGGCTTGGATTCCCAAGAGTAAACCACATGGGGGTGGGTCAGTACCTATACATACATTTTTAGTGGGATGAACATCCATTTACCAGCTATTTTGATGTTCACCAGGGGGATAGGGTTTTGACCCATCCCCACATGATGTTTTATGGAAAAATTTTGCATCTCACTGTTGCTGGTGGTTTTCTGCTCCAGCCGTGCACCAGCGGGCGGTGGTTCACCTCCCCGCGCGGTCACGTGAGGAGCGCGGCTTGGGTGGGCTCAAGCCATGAGGAAATTGCAGATGATTTCCTAAAAATTAGAATGAGGCTTCCCATTGCCATTTGTATGTCATTAAAAAGGTCCTCAGGATATATATATATACATAAATAACACTATATAACCACACACAGAGAAATGGATATACTAATCTTAAAGCCACCAGCATGAGCGCCAATCACCATCTCACCAGTTGTCAGGGGACAACTCTTGTGCGTCGCAGGGACACCTATCTGCTCAGGCGAGAGAAAAGGGAAGCCCGTATGTTGGACAC
>Ga0126342_10008743_pt1 | contig 18149 bp, 17 predicted proteins | sample Cyp1metagenome_FD_92528 | JGI IMG/M metagenome (GOLD analysis project Ga0126342, IMG submission 92528) | Coral microbial communities from Lord Howe Island, Old Settlement Bay, Australia - Cyphastrea 1 metagenome | ecosystem: Host-associated > Invertebrates > Cnidaria > Coral ... | reverse complement strand
GAGGTAAGCGATGGGACCTTCCCAAATTAGCGATACCCCTTTTCAAGGTTATGTCATCATATTTCTCTAATATCCACATTAGTGATACCCAAATATCACATATTATTCATAGTTCATCACATATATATATATATATATATAAATGCAGCAGTTTCCTGCAAGCGATACCCCCCAAGTTTACCATATACCATTATTGTACAAACGTGTGGTAAGCGATGGGACCTTCCCAAATTTGTGGATGTCCTTTCCGTGAACCTAGGTTTTTCACAATCGCTCACATATAATATATATATATATATATATTATATATATATATATTTGTATTCCACTATATGATATCGCCAGGACCGGCCAGTAATATGACTCATGCTTGGTGCAGTTGAGGAATGTTGAGGAGATCCATGGTGAAATGAACCACACAAGTTGGGATATGGGGGCTATGATTAGCTATGGTTTATTTAATGGTTATGTATCCTCTTATCAATAGAACTGCACTGGTATATGACTAGACAAACTCAGAAAACATGTACGCAACGGTATCTGTTTTGCATCATGACAAAGAATGAATTCGTTTTGTCCAAGCAATCACCAAAAGCGTCAGAAGCTTATTGATTTTGCACAGGACGACCCTCGCAAGCACGAGTGCCGAGGGAAAATGAATCAAGGGGAGGTGCCAGCTCGGGAACGGTATACCTGAGAATGGTGGATGGGCCCGAGACAATGGCAATCTGAAATAGAAATATGATCATGAACCATGATGAACCATGATGAACCATGAGATTTTAAGGCATTCTGAAAAAATGTCAGTCATTTCAGAGTTTCTCTTCATTGTGGATACTTGCATCGTCGTTGTTTTCTGATGGGTATTCACAGCCTATTGGGTATGTGATGTTTGGGTCGAGTCCTGCTTTGGTACAATAAGAAACACTATGATTACTGGTTGATATGGATCAGAAATATGGGTTTGTCTGAAAATAGGGTATATTCCCAATGAAATAGCCATTTAATAGCCATTTAATAGGGATAATGATCAGCAAAACCATTGGGTTTAGGGGTACACGACATTTTCAGACACACCCATATGAGAATGTTCAGAAAGCAAGGAATGGCACTCCGGGTAGCTATGGGAACCACCCGTATCTAGAATATTTTCAGCAGCTCATATGTTGTCATGAGTCCTGACTTTGTCAGCGCGCAATCTTCCCTTGCTTTGCCTTTGATGTGTCGTGTCTACGTACGGATAAGTCTGAACATAGGGTACTATTCCACATTAATTTTCACATTAAACATGCATTAAAATGATTATTTGCGCCCTTTTCCCACAAAAAAAAAACAGCCCCGCTCGGCAATGCCGGAGGTTGCCTTCAATTTTAAGCAGAAGAACATGCAGACAGATATGGAGATGCTGAAAGCTCAGCTGGATATCATGTTGGTTTTATACCATTCCCCACCTGCCAGGACTGCCAGGTGAGGGTTTTACAGTAATAAAGGTGCAACTCCTCCTTCTTCTTCTTCTTCTTCTTCTCGCCTTTTCTTCTTCCGCCTAGTCTGCCTCCTAGTCCTACTTCTTCTCTTTCGCTCCTGGTGTGCTCTTTTAGCAGCTCATCGTGACTGCCAGATAGAATGTCAGAACATATGGCAGCCAGAAAGAATGCCAGAATAGAATGCCAGATAGAGTGGCAGAAAATCTACTGTATGCCATACATACTTCCAGATGTTCGAAACTATGTCAGAATATTGTTTCAGAGTGGGGATCACTCGAAGAAAGTAACGGTTGATCAACATGTATTTCTTTTTTGAATTATATATGGGGGTTTCCATAAATGGGGGTACCCCCAAATTATCCATTTTAATGGGATTTTCCATGTGTAAACCATCCAGCTATTGGGTACTTCCCATTTATGGAAACCTCCGGAATGGGCCTCCAGGTTTTTTCTTGCTAAGTTGCTTGAACGAAAACTTAGTGAAAACTCGGGGTTTCTGATGGGGTGAAAATTCGATGTGAAAAAACAACCTGGCAATTTCGCCGTTGGGAAAGCCGCCAAGCATTTCTACCTGAGTAAAAAGTCCAGAGTCGCTATGATGATTTTTCCATCTCGATGAGTTTTGCCATGGCATTCACAGTGGGATAGAAATTTGGTAATCAAACATGTCAAGCGGGGAAATCCATGGAAATCCCCTAATACTGGATGTTTAGTTCGCTGGGAAAATCATCGCTTACTGTTGGTGGGGAATTCTCCAGCAAGCCACCTTTGATTACAGGATATGACACATATGAATAATGAATCACTGGAGTTTGGGATGGACGTACCCATCTCCCGTACTTCAAAATGTATATCTACCCGTTTGAAAATGACCATCTAGCTGTCGCACTCGCATTCAAACTACGGCACTATGGCATCTATGGATCTCTAGTGCTTCTTGGCTTAGAGCTTTTAAAGGGATGGCCATTTATATAATATGGTAAACTCAATAATAAACCTAGCATTTGGGGATAATATTTGCCACCCATACATATCAATATTGGGGATGGATTATTTTTGGGTTTATCACACTATTGTGTTTGTTTTTTCCGCTCAGTTTCAGTTTTGGTGTGATTCTTGCCATTTTTCAATCAGCAAGTGATGTTCGAATGCAAGAAGGATCATCAGCCCCCAACGTATTGTGGTGATATCTTTTTGGATGTGGAGGTTTCCTAAGTCATGGGGGTACCCCCAAATCATCCGTTTTATTGTCGGATTTTTCATTATAAACCATCCAGCTTTTGGGGTACCCCCCCCATTATTTGATATTATTTGGAACCCCCCATGTTTTTGAGTGTTTTTGGATGTTTTGGTATATTTACCAACTGGTTGGTGGTTTGGAACATTTTGTATTTTTCCATATATTGGGAATAATCATCCCAACTGACTCATATTGAGGGGTTGAAACCATCAACCAGCCAACATTGTGACTGTGCTTGGTGATGTAGTTCACCGAATTGCCAACAAAATTGCAAGATTTGTTTTTGTTCAGGTCAAAACCGCCGACATGTTCTGTATATATAAATATATGCATAGTTATATATATATATATATAATTATCCAGTATTATATATATTATCATCATATATAACCTATCTAGTTATTAACCCACATGAGCCTTTATACGGATATATATATATATATATATATTTACCATATGACCATAGTTAATCACCATTAATCACCATCATTAACCATCATTAACCATCATTATTAACCATCATTAACCATCATATATTAATGATGGTATTTTTGTACAGTTTTTAGTGTTTTTTTTTGGTCTAACCGAGGTGGTTCATGGAGGCGATCCCGGAGGTCTTCGGAGTCGAGGATTCCGACGAGTTGGACGAATCCCTACAGGAAGATGCCCAGGCGGCGGCCACGGCACGGGAAGCCCGGGGTTCAGCGGATGGAAAAGCCATATTTTTGTTGGGAAGAAAGTTCCTAAAATGCTGCGGCTGGTGGTTTTCCTGGAACCATGGAATATCATGGAATTTGGATTGACTTTCCATGAAACAGTTGGGAATGGAATGTCATCATCCCAAGTGACGAACTCCATCATTTTTCAGAGGGGTAGGTCAACCACCAACCTGGAAATGATGGGTTCAATGGGGTATAACGAGGTGTGACAGCATCAACCACAGTGGTTTTACAAGCTGTTTGATGGTCATGTTTTGCTCGGATGGGATTGTAAAACACCGATGTTCTTGATTTTAGTAGATGGCGTACCCTCTAGGATCTGGTAATTTAACAGTTTGCTATTGAACATTGCCATTTGTAGTTGATTTATCCATTAACAATGATGATCTTCCATAGTTATGTAAACGTTTACCAAAGGGTAAATTCTGTTTGAACTCAGAATCTCAATTCGGACTGGATGGCGGGATGTGATGGCTGACTAACCATCGTTAATTTTGCATCATTTTCCCATGTTTTTTTCCGTTCAGGTTGGGATCTGGGAGACGGATGGTACCCGGTAGTCACCGAACATAGCCACTGCTTCGATGATAACATGACAATCTTTTGGAGGTATTCAATTATTCTTTCAAAATCATCTAGAAATTGGATGATTTTTTTTTGGTACATGTCTAAAATCATCTAAAACAATTGGATGAAATTGGCAATTTCCGAGGCTATGTTCTTTATTATCAGATGATCAAACTCGAGTCGGGGAGTTCTTCAGAAAAGCCTATGATTGGCATGTGGAGATGTTTCATCAACTTGGGCTTGAGGGGCTGGACACATTTTGCCATAAACTTGAAACTGAATCTATAGAAATTGGATCTTGAATATTGTGATCTTTCACTCTTGTGCAAGTAAGGTTGAAACGTTTTTCGTCCGCTCGTCTGACTGTCTCCTTTTTTCAGTCCAGGCTGATATTGTTGAGAAGATCTGCTCCACCAACAACACAGAGGATCCTCGGGAGTTGCTGACAGCGCTAGATGAAACGCTTGACTGCTCCAAATTTATTGATATGATCAAACCCCCGATGGCTGGAGGCGAGATATGGAAACAGATACTAAATGATTACCGGTTAGATTTTGGATGATGTGGCGCAGCATTTCTATTTGATTGGTTTCACAATGGAAGCTTCTATTCCTTTGTATGGGTCACTCATTGACTGCCCCAATGGAATGGCTAGATGGGCGTGTTTCATGGTGTTTCTCAACAATGTGGACTCCATAGGCATTTCCAAAAATGGATGGTTTTTTTCATGGAAAATCCATCAGTAAATGATAAATGGATGAAGCCCCTGGGGATACCACCAGCTATTAGGAAACCCCCTAACGGTGCTAAAAATGGTCAATACTCAATCCATAGGGATTTTAATGATGAGTGCTGGTGGGATGGTCGTACCTCATTAGACTCATTAGTCCCTAATGTAACTTGAACATTGGATGATAGTGGATGGTCATGTTTTGTGTTGGGTTCCCGATTTCTAGCACCACGATGAAACTTTTAGGGCTACAATGTGGGGCCCCCGTTCGATAGCTAAGTTGGTGTACATAACTCCAATAACTATGGTTTATGGTACGCAAATAACTATAGTTCTGGGGGTTTATAAACCAACTTATAACTGGGGGGCCCCACATTGTAAATACTGTACCTGATATGACTTAATATGCATGGGGGTTCCCCCATTGGGGAAGCCCTCCATGGGGTTTCCCCAACCACCCATCACTTCGATATACTTGAATTCCCATAGTCAGATGGATGACCATCAACATCCAGAAAAACCATCAACCATCATATTTAAGATCATTCAAACTGATTATATATATATATAATATATGATACCCATTATAAACCCATTCTATGCCCATTATTCTTAGAATTAAATCAAGTTAAATCCCATAGGGCGTCGTATTCCATTGCAACCATGGCACCGTGGCAGGACATGCGACAAACGTTGCTGGCCTGGTTGGCGCAGTGCCCGGATGCAGCGAGGCCGGCTGCGGGGGGCGTCGCGTTCCCCAGTTGAAATTGATGATTCGCCCAGTTTCGCTGGGCTTCTCAGTCAAATTTCATGGTGAAATCCCTATTTTCATCACATGTTCATGGTGAAATCCCTATTTTCACCACATTTTGATGGTTCAATGCCTATCTTCACCACATTTTGATGGTTCAATGCCTATTTTCACCACATTTTGACGGTTCAATGCCTATTCTCATCACATGTTCAAGGTAAAATCCCTATTTTCATCACATGTTCATGGTTCAATGCCTTTTTTCACCACATTTTGATGGTTCAATGCCTATTCTCATCACATGGTCATGGTTCAATGCCTATTCTCATCACATGTTCATGGTTCAATGCCTATTCTCATCACATGTTCATGGTTCAATGCCTATTTTCACCACATTTTGATGCTTCAATGCCTATTTTCACCACATTTTGATGGTTCAATGCCTATTCTCATCACATGTTCATGGTGATATTTTCACTTCCCAGTGTTGCCACCATCGATGGCCCAGGCGTGACGACTTTGTAGGGAAGGCAGTCTCCAAGGCCCTGAAGGTGCTGCCGATTCGGTGTGCGGGCTTTTTCTCATGGGAAAAATCATGGGTTCAGGATGGTTTATGTATGCTGGTTAAAGATGTTTAATGATGGTTAGTAATGCTTCATAAATTCAAAACTCTGGTAATTTAACAGTTGGCTATGGAAGCCATAGCCCAGTTAGTTCCTTGATTTGCTGAGCTTAAAAGTGGTGATTTCCAATAGTTAAAGCTATGAAATTACCATATCTTGGGGGAAGAATCCTTACAAAATACGTAAATCCCAGCTATGTCATGTTTCCAGCATGTAAACCATCATGATGGTTAATGATAGTTAATGATGGTTAGTGATGGTTAGTGATTACCATATATGGTTGGTATAATTTTGTGGTACCTCTATGTTATGGGATTTAAACAAACTGATGATTAATCACCAACAAACATTAGGTTGAATTCGAGGAGTTATTGACTAACTTAACAAAGTCATTGAATGGTTCCTTGACTATGAGAAAAGGAGGATGGGTCAAAACCTATTATTACGATATTCGGGGAATGAACATCCATAAGTCCCAGCTATCTTAGGGTACCTAGGGTACCAGGGTTTTGACTCGTAGCCAAAGCACAAAACATGGCTTATAGTGGTGATAATCGGGATAATATGGTGATAATACAGTGATAAACCATGATACATCATTCCTTTACTGTTTTAACTGTATTTTCTGGTTGCCCTCTGGCAATTTAACATAGCTATGGAACATGGCATATTTAGTTCGATTATTTTTTGTTCAACATAGTGATTTTTCATAGTTACGCTAAATGAGCAGAGGGTAACCATGAAACAAAAAAGGACATTTCATGGGGACGTTTAACGGGTAAAAGATTGGGGTCACCATGGTGATTTAACCATGAAACATGGACATTTTTCACCAACAACAATGGTGCGATTTCGTGGATATAAAAGTGCGTGAATCAGCCAAACAATGGCGGATATCATGGGTTTTCTTATTGGCATAGCATGGACACAGGTCATGATGATATTTTATAGGGGGATAGTGGGAATGTCACGGGGATTTTCGCTGCGTAAATTTCATCATGACCTCACGTATGATGTAGCATGACTACTTTGTATGTCAACCATACTAAGTATTCGTATTGTACATCTACATAATATATGTCATATATTATACTTTCTGTAATATGATATGATATATATATATACATATGTAATATGATGTATATATATACATCTATGTAATATGATATACTGTATATATATGTAATGTATGTAATTATATATATATATATATATCAGATCATAAGGATTTTTATGCGGCACTACCCTCATGATATTGTGTAAGGCTGCCCATGACCGAATTGGGGCATCCCCAGGGCTGGTATTTTCAAGGGGGGGCCGCTCCTGCGTTAGACACCTTCTCTATCCTCCGTCAATTAAACATGGCAATGGAACACCCCCCATTTATGGTGATTAATGGTGATTGAATGGGATTTCATGGTGATTTAATGGGATTTCATGGTGGTTGAATGGGATTTCATGGTGATTAATGGAGGTTTAACCTCTGGTAATCATACAAAAAACTATGGAAAATCACCATTTTATAGCTGGGAAAATCAACTATTTCTATGGCCATTTTCAATAGCAAACTGTAAACGTTTACCAGAGGATCGTTTTCCCGTGAATAGGGGATTTCCCAGCTAGCCACGTTGGATTGCCGCAGGGTAATTTTAGCCAACTTAAGTTGGTTTGGTGATTCTTTTGATACTTTCCTGCAACAAAAGGCTCTGACACATCGGTAGTGAGCTAGTTTGGTGAAGGAAGAGCAACGAAGAATGGATTGTTTTTTTTGGCAAATTCTACAGAAAACCCGCCCATAGGTTTTTACTCTCAAATATGTGGGTTTCCTGCAACTTTTCCCACCAATTCTGGCAAATGAACATTCACAAAGCTGGCGAGGTGCATTTGGCGGGCAGAAAGTGAGAGGCTGCCGGTGTTGTGCCTAAGGTCATGCTGGCTGCCTGTTGAGCCCCAAACCAAGCCCTTTGCCAACTACGCCACACAAAGCACAAAGCCTGCACTTGTGGCATAGTACCTGCGTGAAACAGCAACGATTTCCGCAGTGATGAACTCGTCAAAAAAGGTCCAACCGGAAAGTGTTGCAAGGCTAAGGTCTTTTCTTGCCAAAATATTCCTTTTCGTTGATCAACTACCCAATACGTTGGAGGCTATCAAGATCCATGATAGGAATAGTAACCAACCAGGACTGAATGGAATGACGTTGCGGCTTTGGAACACTGCTCATGTGTTTCTGCCGCGTTGATCCGGCAGCAACTCGCACAGATGCTGCGACATGCGGAGAACATGTTCATTTTCATGAACATTGTCAATTTGCATGTAATTTGAAAATACATGCAAATACCTCGGACCGAATACTGTATGGCTTTGTCAAACAATTAGGTACCTCTCAAATGCAACGGTTTCTCATCGTGTCCTCTTCTTAATTGCCAGTTTAGGGTATTTCTTTCATTCTTGGCGCAATAAAAACAACAACATATCTCCTGGATCAGCTAATTGACAGTTATCAATACGTAGGTTTACGTGTCGTGTTGGAAGGGAACTCAGACTGAAGCTCAGTACACATGAACTGGCATGCTTACCTTAGCACACTGCAGTCTTCTAACCTTGTCATTTATCTGCGAGTTTGATGGGGACTGACATTTAATGGGATTTTATGGGGATATTTTATGGGCTATGGTAATTTATACAGTATATTGGGAAATTATTGGGATATACCAACAATAAAAGGGTTATATTATGTTATATTGGTTATATTGATAGAATTGATATTTTTTCGATGTGCTTTTTCTATGATATTTAAGTGCAATCAAACAAATCGCTGGCTGGGAACTCCCCGAACGGAAACAATGGGTATGTGTACCCTCTGGTAAACTAACAGTTTGCTATTGAAAATGGCCATTTATAGTGGATTCTGCCCATTAAAAATGGTGATTTTCCATAGCTATGTTAGTTTACCAGAGGGTATGTGGGAAAATCCTCAAAATCATCGAACGTTCGATGGTGGATTTTTCAGAATGCAATGTTTGATTACCACAGGGTAAGCGGCTAAAATGCACAAATACGTTGTTGATGAAGATCATCAAGCTGTATGCAAGATCATGCAAGCACTGCTCATTCTTTTTCAACGAGGCTCAAGCAGTAAGAAAAGTCATTACAGATGAATCCTTTCGTTTCAGGGTTAGCTTGGAAGATTGCATGATACATCTTGTGGCTTGGTACAGGTCATGTACGTCCTACAATCCGTGCATGTATTCTTACTTTCAGGTGAAACCAATATTTCCCGGCTCTTCCCGGCTCAAGCTTTGACAAACTCTCCGCCAAGTCCTTCAAATCTCACAGCAGAATCACGACGAAACGGTTAAGGCTTTGCTAGACTTTGATTTGCCACATTGTCCACATTGGAGAATTTATGACTTTGCACTCAACAATGTTTTGGAAGTGTTTGGCCAATCTTGGTTTCACTTTAAATGTGATTTGCAAACGGGTCTCTGCCCATCTGGGATGCCCATCTGGGAGTCTGGGCACAAAAATCCAACATGTCTTGCAGTGTACCGCAAAAATCCACTGCTTTATCATCATTTCCTTACTAACATTGCTACTTTATTGGTATAGCTACCCCATTTTTCAGGTTCCACACCCAAATCTTCATTCATTGAAGACCTCTTGGGAGACCAATTCGAATTTGCTACACAGACGATGCAGATTGAAACCGGAGCACCACTTGCCTTCCCCCCTGCCATTGATGGCAGATGATGAGTACGATCTATGGGACACACTGCATTTACAGCCTGGGGCTACCCTCGATGAGGTGCAGCATCGACATACTGTAAATCCTGCAGCAGTTCTTAGATGGTCCCATGAAACCATGAAAAAACCCATCATTTACAGTAGTTAGATGGATTCTAAACATAGTTTGATACTACTGTAGTTAGTGTTTACTGTAGCTAACCCATCATTTACAGTGTTTGATAGCTAGCTACAGTAGTTAGCTACAGCGCTGGATTCTCATGGACTTGATCATCCCGGTGGGTTCAAAAAAACTGGTGAGTCCCTCCTGGGCTCGTTAGGATATGTTGTCTGGTTGGCTTTCGATAAAGTGAAATAAAGTGGTGGTGACTGGAACCAATGAATTTTGAATGACTTTCCATGAAAAGTTGGGAATGGAATAATCATCCCAACTGACGAACTCATATTTTTCAGAGGGGTTGAAACCACCAACTAGTTATAATTATAACCTACATAGCCAGCTTACATCAACTTACTACTGTCATGTGGTTAAAACCATGTCATCAACCACATGACTGGGAATGGTAAAAACAAATACCACCTATTTATTAAGTGAAATTATGTGAAATCGGGGATGGTTTATGATTGTTTTACCAACATGGATCAGTTAAGCAGTGTGGTACCCCTAGATCCACCTTTTCCTCAAATTATCCCCATTCAAATAGCAGTCAATTGCCGGCCCATCATATTCTTGACACACTAATAAACTACTCGACTTATATGATATACTATTTATTTTTATCTATTTTCATGTCCTGCTCAACAAGCCTAGTTGGGTTATTCTCCGGTAATCAAACATCAAATGGATAATCCCTCATTTATAGATGATTTTCCCATAAGGAACCTCGATTTTCTTCGGGGATTTGCCGGCTTGTTATGTTTGATTAACCAATACCCTCTGGTAAACGTTTACAAAACAACTATGTAAAATCACCATTTTTAATGGGAAAACTCACTATTTCTATGGTCATTTTCAATAGCAAATGGTTTGTTTACCAGAGGGTAGTTGGTTAGTTATTAGATGTTATTATACTTATAATATCCATTTAATATTCCCTTAATATCCCATAAGTATCGCATAAACATATCCCATTGAATCCGTTTTGCCGGAGGGTCACTTCTCACTCCGCGCCCGTTTTGCAAAACGCAGGTGCGCGTGGCGTTCCGAGAGCTCTCACGCGTGTACCATCCCGACAAGCGCAACGGAGCTCGTACGGAGCGGGCGGAAGGCGGGCCCTGCAGTGGCATTCTATAGAGGTTGGTTCATATAATCCATATGGCTATGGATCAATACCTATTAATACCATTTTTAGTGGGATGAACATCCATTTACCAGCTATTTTGATGTGAACTACAGGGGTACAAGGTTTTGACACACTGCCATATAGGTATATTGAATTACATGGAAATACTCATAGTACTAGTATAATTATATAGAAGTTGTATTGGTTCATATAATCATGGTATGGGAATTCCAGGATCTGATCGATTGGAGGTACCTACCATATATTTTTGGCCTATTTTTCAGGGCTGAATTTCAGGAAATATCCCCACAAAATATGGGCAACAATATGGTACTAACGTACCTCCATGTATTGGATCCTGAATTATTCCCATGGAAATCATGGTACATGTTTTTTTGCCACGGTACAAGGTATATTATGATGACATGTTGATTATATATTGATTATACTGGTTTAATGACGATTATATTCATGTTATGGGTAATCATCATGAACCAGGTAGAATATTCCTCAATTTCATCACCAATGAACAATTGTACAAGGTGCGGCCATCAGTTATGCTTGTTGGTTTACCCATTAACTACAGATGCCAGGTTGTAAATCAACTTAGTACTTAGGGTTTAATACGGTACTTCTGGTAGATAGCATACTAGGACTTGTTGGATATACAGTATCTACAATAATAAGTCCTAGCTATTGGAGTTTTCTCAGCCAACTTAGCTATCGAACAGGTACACATTGTATGATTTGTGGTAGATATATTGAACTACATGGAAATTGTAAAACTAAAAAGGGGGCGGTGCCAGCCCACCAATGTCAACCCACCATTTTGCCGTTTTGCCCTTGGAGAAGCGTTTTTGATTTTCCCATGAAAAATGGACAGAAATTGTGGAGAGTTAACTCACCATGGGGAGAAGTTATGATGAGTACCCTCTGGTAAAAATACAAAAAGCTATGGAAAATGGCCCATAGAAATAGATGGTTTACCTATTAAAGATGGTGATTTTCTATAGCTATGTTAAATTACCAGAGGGTAACCTTATTTCAGCAAACCATGATGGATGAAAACAAATGAGACCTGTTTTTGCAGCTTTTCGTGCGACCTGTTTTTGAAACCCCAGTGGAATAACGAGACTATAACCATTTTATCTCTCCAGATCTATGTCCCGGCGAGCACCTGCATCGCAGGCGAGAATGCCGCCTTCGTCCGGGTCAGCCGGCATTTTGCATTGGAACTGTCTACATCCCTGCAAGCAATCCTAGAAAAAAACAAGCTCCCCAGGGAGACTCACTTCTGGACCATGATATTTGGGGTCACACTTGAAAGCTTGTATCATTCTAAGAATGGAGGGAAGAAATTCTCGCCGTGGTGTAGTGATAGTGGCTCAAATCTTGTGTCAAGCAAGCCAGCTTGATCTCTGGCGATGGTGATCTTGTACCATGCAACCTCTAATGATGCAGCCGAAGGAATCCAGCAGAAAGGATTCAGATGCGGAGACCACGGCTTTGCAGGTGGCGCAATCTACTTCTCCAAACATCCTGAAGCTGCTTGCAGGAAGTACCGCAATGGACGAGGAAACCCAGACATACTGATCAAGTGCAATGTGAACTTGGGCAAGTGCTACAATGCTGACAAAAATGAAGTTGATAGAGTGCCCAGGGGCTTCGACTCTGTGACTCTGGTTTGCTTAGCAAAGAACGTTTCATGATGGCCATCATGTCTAAGCTGATGGATTTCAAACATGATTTTTCGACCCCTGGAAGTCTCAGACATGCTCAGCCATCCGGTGAAGTTGGGTTTAGCGGTTGCTGCCACAATTGCAACCCACTTGCAGTGGTTAGAGCATGTTAGAGCCTCATTTTCTTATATACCAAAAATGGGGATACTCTGCCTTGATTTGACCACCTGCAAATTTTCCGACTCATCGGCAAGGTCAAAATTTTCGGATTGGATGTTTACGCGGTTTACGACCCCAGGCGCGTGAAACTCGTGAGCTTCATTCCCGCTGGAGGCTTCTTCAGGTACTTCCCAACCATTGCAGCTTGGCATGCGCAGCCACAGTATCAGCGATCAGAGCAAAATGGATGCTTTTCCTTTGGCTGCATCTTCTGTGCAGTTGCAGTTCTCCTTGGAGCAACCCTCAGCTCGTACACATAGAGATGTTGAGTGCAACACTACAAGGATCGACATGTAAGGCATCATTTAAACAACCCACTCGTCATGAAAGCAGATAGTGCCACAAGTGCCGGGGTCTGATTCTCTCATGCAAAGGGTCTTCTTGCGATTTTTCGTCTCGTGCAGCTCCATCCGTAGGGGAGTCTCTGCTTCACAGTGCTTGCGGCAGAAAATGTTGAAAAAGTGCACCTTCCGTGAGATTTGCTGAATTCTGGGGAATTCTTGGATTGGTACTTTAGTAAGCTTTTGTATGCTTTTGTTATTTATGATGATATACAGGGATATGTTAGTCTAACCAATCCGAAGCAGCTCGGCAAAAGTGATTGTTTGCAATCTAAGATTGGCCATGAAAAGATTACTTTCTTCGGCACCAGCTGGTTCTTTTTGATCTGACTTGGAGAAAGTTACTCTATAGTAGTACTGATATACTATCTGGATAGGAGGGAGCGATTGGGAGTTGTGACTATCCATATTCCCTACTAATTAAATTGATCTAAGTGGGGAGCCAAGGAGCTACCAAGAGTTTCCCGACCACATGAGAGTATAAGAGACATATTTAGGCATTTGCAGTCGTGCCAGCAGTGTAACAGCTTGATGATTCGCATGTGAAGCCAGGCCGTGAAAAAAAACTGGCTATGGCCCATGGATGAAACTTCTTGACCCACAAGGAGTAGTGGGTTATACCATGTTATACCTCAAGATATTTTGATCTGATCCAATGTGGTTAAAACAATATCATAAACCACCAATGACTGGGAATGGTTTATATATATATACCACCTATCAAAACGGTGAAATTGGGGATGGTTTATTGTTGTTTTACCAACATTAAGCTTGTACTCACTATTAAACATCATTAGATTGTGATAAACCATCATTAACCATCATCATTAACCATCATCATTAACCATCATCATTAACCATCATCATCAACCATCACCATTAACCATCATCATTAACCATCATTATAGTACCCTCCAGTAAATTAACATAGACCTTGGCAGACATGGGTTGAAAGACTAGTTTCGACTAAGAATTGGGTGTTTTCAGGGTCTATGTTAATTTACCAGAGGGTATATTATTGTTTTACCAACATTCATGAGAATCTAATTATCTTTGTAAACCACAGTTAGTCCTGCAGGCCAGGACTAGGAAGACCATCTCAAAACGATTCAACATGACCAAGAAATAGGTCAGTGACGGTCAGTGAATATATCTGTAATTCATTTCTGCTGTATATATATACATTGTTTATACAATATATATACTGGTACATATATAATCAGTTGGTATAATATCTATACATAACATCATTATAATCATCATCATCATCATCATCATCATTCATTGGTTAAATCACATTTTTAATATATAAATTGATGCACAGCATAGAGGTGCCCCCTAGATAGCTAAGTTGGTTTATAAGTGGTTTAACTATGGTTTATGGTAGATATATCGAACTAGTTAATGGGGATTAATTCATGGTTTATAAACCAACAAACATAACCGGGGGGCCCCATCGAGCCAGGTTCATCGAGCCTATCGGATCCTCAGCGATGAGGCGCGCGACTTAGAGCCGATAATCGGTTGCCAACATGCTAAGCCAACAAGGTAAAATTTCATTATTCTTCAGGTGCAATATATGTATATATTCAATATATATATATATGTATATATGTATTGTGAATATATATATATATAAATCTATTGAATATATATATATATATATACATTGCATATATATATATATATATACATTGCATATATATATATACATTACATATATATATATATATATATACACGTATGACACGTATATATACATTGCATATACATATATATATACATATATATATACATATATATATGCATGTATATGTATGTATGTTCAATTTATATATATATGTATAAATCTATTGAATATATATATACATGTATTTTCAATATATATATATAACATATTATGTATATATTTATATGGGGGGTTCCATGGAGGTATCCCAAAATGGATGGTTTGTAATGGACAATCCGATTAAATTGGATGATTTGGAGGTACCCCCATTTCAGGAAACCCCTAATTATATATATATATATATATATATATCTATATCAATATATATATATATCATGTAAAATCCCACCATGATAATAATGGGGTGAACGGTAATTTCCAATATATATATATATAGGTATATGTTTCTAGTACCAACACATGTATTAACTACTAACATATGGGTTTAACGAGGGGATTTAACTTATACAACAACAGTCAAGTGATTGAATGGTGGGATATGGTGAGATCATGTGGGATCAACGTCCATCAATCCCAGCTGCTTTGGTTTGAACAGAAGGCTACCAGGGTATTTTTACTATCAAAATGTCAAGGTTTGGGTATTCCGCATTTTTGGATACCCTCTGGTAATTTAACATAGCTATTGAAAATTGCCATAGAAATAGTTGAATTACCCAATAAAAGATGATAAAAGCTGTGATTTTCCATAGTTATGTTAGTTTACTGGAGGGTAAGTCCAAATGTTGCAGGAACCACCCGTTATATTTCTAGGTAAACACGATATGTTTTCCTGTTTTTTTGTCGTGGAACAGGCCAGCTTTTATGTGTGGTCGAATAGAAACCAACTTGGAAGCAGTCAGACATACATCATCCACCAAATCTCGAGGAAGCCAACTGATTATGGAATGCAAAGCTCTGAAACTGTCTTCCACAATGTGGGGCCCCCGTTCGATAGCTAAGTTGGTTTATAAACCCCCATAACTATAGTTATTTGCGTACCATAAACCATAGTTATTGGAGTTATAAACCAAAGCTCTGAAACTGTCTTCCATCATGATTCTTAATGATAGTTAATGATGGTTAGTGATGGTTAGTGATTAATTACCATATATGGTTGGTATAATTTTGTGGTACCTATATGTTATGGGGTTTAAACAAACTGATGATTAATCACCAACAAACATTAGGTTGAATCCGAGGATTTATTGACTAACTTAATAAAGTCATTGAATGGTTCCTTGACTATGAGAAAAGGAGGATTGGTCAAAACCTATTATTACGATATTCGGGGAATGAACATCCATAAATCCCAGCTATCTTAGGGTACCTAGGGTACCAGGGTTTTGACTCGTAGCCAAAGCACGAAACATGGCTTATAGTGGTGATAATCGGGATAATATGGTGATAATACAGTGATAAACCATGATACATCATTCCTTTACTGTTTTAACTGTATTTTCTGGTTGCCCTCTGGTAATTTAACATAGCTATTGAAAATTGCCATAGAAATAGTTGAATTACCCAATAAAAGCTGTGATTTTCCATAGTTATGTTAGTTTACTGGAGGGTGAGTCCAAATGTTGCAGGAACCACCCGTTATATTTCTAGGTAAACACGATATGTTTTCCTGTTTTTTTGTCGTGGAACAGGCCAGTTTTTATGTGTGGTCGAATAGAAACCAACTTGGAAGCAGTCAGACATACATCATCCACCAAATCTCGAGGAAGCCAACTGATTATGAAATGCAAAGCTCTGAAACTGTCTTCCATCATGATTGTTAATGATAGTTAATGATGGTTAGTGATGGTTAGTGATTAATTACCATATATGGTTGGTATAATTTTGTGGTACCTATATGTTATATGTCTTCCAAGATTTCAACAACTCCGATGTTTTTCCGGGTTTAGACACAATTTTCTCGGTTTGTTGGCGAATTGGGGCCCTTTTTTATCGCCATTCTTACTGAGGCATTGCGTGGCTTCTACGTCGGGCGCTCGGTCGTCACGGGGTCATAAAGCGGGGTCACCTCTGAAATCGCTAAGGAAAGGATGATATAATTATATGCCTTCTAAATCCTTGTAAACCATAATCATAGTTGTCATCATCATCATTATTATCATCATCATCATCATGATGATCATCATCATCACCAGAATGATAGTCGTTGTAATAGTCATAGTCATAGCCATATTCATGATCATCACTAATTACCCATAATGACCCCAGCACAATGAACAATAACATCATCACCATCACCACTTATTGTCATCATAATATCAATAGTTGTAATCGTCAACCCAGTTGTTATCAGTTTTTTGTGTTTAATCTTATTATTGTTGTGATCACTGCGATCATTGTGATCATTGTTATCATTGCTAACCTGGCTATCGGTGTTATCATTATTGCCATCAATATCCTTACTAGGGTTACATTGTTTATGTTTATTGGTATGATTAACATTACACGCTGGTGCTCCCGGTAGCTAAGTTGATTTGCAGCAACTCCAATATCTAGGACTGGTGGTGGATGTTTTTGTAGTTGATGGGGTTATAAACCAACAAGCATCACTGGGTGGCCGCACCTTGTACCATTGTTGATTGGTGATGAAATAGAGGAATATATTACCTGGTTGCATACTTTTAATGGTGATTCTTACCCATAACAAGAGTATCTACTAACCTAACCAACCAGTAGAATCTCTTGATGGCCATGATAGGATTAGTCACTAACCAATCATTACCGGATAAGATAAGGATATGTTTAATGGCCATGAACAGGATCACTAGGTGCGCCTGCCTCGACAGCGCTCCAGGAGAAGTACGGCCTCTCGGGAGTGCGCCTGGCGGAGAGCCTTTCCGACGAGGAGGGCGCTGAAGGCTCCGGGGACTCCACGAGACTCCAAGGGACTCCAAGGGCCATCGGTGCTGGGCCAAATTGGGGGCCTGAAATCAGGATGAAAAAATTGGAGACTACAACTTTTTTAACCCAGTTATGGAGACTATACCATATTTATAGAGATATATATATATATATATAT
>Ga0126342_10008742_pt1 | contig 18149 bp, 12 predicted proteins | sample Cyp1metagenome_FD_92528 | JGI IMG/M metagenome (GOLD analysis project Ga0126342, IMG submission 92528) | Coral microbial communities from Lord Howe Island, Old Settlement Bay, Australia - Cyphastrea 1 metagenome | ecosystem: Host-associated > Invertebrates > Cnidaria > Coral ... | reverse complement strand
TCGGTCCATCAGTGGATTCGCTCTGCCATCCCTGATTCACAACAACCAACCTCTCCTATAGGTTTCCTATTTTTGAAACTTCCGCCACCGCCTTGTGCGGTACTACTGGTATATATATATATAATACATAAAAATATGTACATACTTGCATATTGATATGTACATGTAACATGTATGTACACTTCGTACATGTATAGATTTCGAAGAATGCGTGAACATTCGGCAAACAACAGTGCACACAACTGGCTGGTAGTTGCGATAATACCCGTTGCAAAACTATGAGTCGATCGGGGCTCATTATCACGCAAGCATACAAATGTGAACACTATACATACCCCAAATGAACCTAAAATGACCTTGCCAAAGATACCTCAAACAGTGAGTTTCCCATCCCGGACAGTCAAAAATACCAGCAGCTATTCTTACCGAGACTTCTTCAATTATTCCAACAAGTATAAAGGGTTGGATTTTCTACCACGCCATCATGTTTGACTAGCAAAGTAAAACTCACGGAACATGTCAAATAAATTCAAATATACCCTCCACCTTGTCAATAAATCAGTTTTACAGAATGATTCTTTTGTACCGGTTGTTTTTTCAGGATATAGGAATTCCATCATGGATTGTCAGAACCTCCGCTGCATGAAATAGTCTTGCATCATCCTGCAACAGTCCACCATTCAGACATATTCAAAGAGATCGGCCACCCCCAGATCTATCCAATCATCAAAAAAATAGATGGGCAAGCGACAAAAACAAGTAGATCAAGAAGAAACAAAATCCTCAGATCTGGACCCCAAAAATCCGATCAAGTCGAAAGAACTGGGCTCCCCTAATCCCAGGATCTCAGATTCCACAAGGGTCACCCCTTCCATGTCACAGCTTCCCCGCGCCAAATCTCCCAGAGGCGCCAGGGTGGCATCCGGCATTGGCTCGCTCCAGGTCCAGTTGGCGCCATGGGTGGCAAACCGAACTCACCAATGGATACAGTAGCTACACAAAATGATACAACTAGTTATATCATGTTATATCACTCTCTGTTTTCTTCTACTTCTTTTTTTTACCCACCAAGTCTTAATATGCTTTTACTCTTTCATCTTTTCCATCTTTTTTTCACTAGAGTAGAATCTGGTACCTTATCCCATCACTAGCTTGATTTTCACAAATGCACACGGGCAGAAACATGCCGAACAAAAAAAGTGAAATTAGTGTATTCAATCGGCAATCTCATGGGTTTACTACAACGCCATGGCCTTATATCCCATTCTCTCCACATATTTGCTGGTCAACAAAACCTTCTTCAGTGGGTTAGTCTAAGGGGAAACATATGAGAAACCTTTGTACCTTTGTTCCCCCCAATTTACAGGTTCCCACAGAATTTCCCATCATTTTCTGGGCAGTTTGACTAATGAAAGAAGGCACCGTTATATCGTAGAATCTTCCCCATATACCAATCCTTTTGTGCTGCTCAGAGCACCAGTTTGCTTGATTAAGAGTATACATCCTCAAGTAAATTATATAACATAGACCCTGCCAAGTGGGGGGTTGGAAGACTAGTTTCCAGTTGAAGTTTGCTGTTATCAGGGTCTATGTTGATGTAGTGGAGAGTATTTGATATCAAGCATTATCCCATTATTATCCACTCATGATTCCATTAAATATCCATTAACTATATAGTATGATATCAAACAGTTTATGGGATAAATACGACATACATGTCCGATACTTCAAACTCAATGGATGCATTTTTCATGGCATTGAATCGTCACGTCCGGCCTCGCAGGACGCTGCAGGCCACCCGCTGCACTTTGGCGTCACGCGGGAAGCGAGACATGACCTGGCGAGCCAGGCGATTTCACCATGGAAGACAAGGCTTGAACCAGCAATCCATAGGGTTTCAGTCATGGGGGATCCCCAAGTCACCATGGTTGTTTCAACATGATGTGGATGATTTATGGTGATTTGGGGGCCGTCCCCTGGATTGGACACCTCCATAAGCCAATGGATTGGTAGGAAAATCTTAGAGGAAACCATAGTTTTTACCACCAATTTTCGGGGGTTTCTTTAAATTTGCCCGTCATCAAATTCAGCGTACTGGCATGGCCGGTTCAAAGCGGCCGGCGCCGATAAGCCGATAAGCCGATAAGCCGATAAAGGGCAGAGTCTGCCCTTTATCGTTTTATCGGCTGAAGCGCGAAATTTGAACCGGCGTTGCCCGTTCAATGATCAAATTCTCGGAATATGAAGACACCAACAATCAATGGGAATCCAAAGGCCTTTAATTTAAAATTTATCATATTTTATCCTATTTTTTTCCAGGTGAATGGGGGCTAAAAACACATCATTTTTGGGGGATGATGTGGGCATATAATTGGAATAGTTTTATGGTATAACTCGAGATCCATATATCAACAGAATGACTTGGACTAAGAGGATTTACCACAATTCATGGCCATGGTCAGCGTCAGCAATTTTGACAAGGCTACTGGTGGTCCACCATGGGGTTTCCAGATTAAGTTTGGATACCTCACACACACACACATGCTACAATAGTTTCTAGTGGGATGTACCTATGTTCCTCCATCAAGCAATGCCAAAACCAAAACCGATCACCTAAAAAACATTTAAAAACCAGGGTTGAAAGACTCAGGAAGAATGGGGAATGGAAGTTGGTTGATTTTAAGAGATGGGACCCAGGAAACGTATCTTCTTCTCTGTTGGCATCGTCGACCGTGGAAAACGTGCATCCCAAATGTGCCAGCCCCTTATCCACCATGAAAATCAACCATTGACCCGATTAAATTCACCACTCAACCATTAATCAAACATGAATCACCTATGAAATCAAACCGTTACAATCCCTTCCCCTTAGCAACAATGGTTTCGCACTATGAATTGGGGCCCGTTTTTTGGGGACATGGACTATTTCTGATCGGGGGATGGGATGCAAAATCAACTATCATTCATCAACAAAACCAACCATTCATCAACCATTCATCAACCAGCGAAAGAATCATTGATGAACGGTTGACCAACCAATAAATCAATTGTTGATTGGGATGGGGTTCATCAACTATCATTCATTCATCAACCATTCATCAACAATTCATTTCCTATCCAATCAGCGATTACTCTCTGGGAATCAAACGTGGCGATTGAAAATCCACCATTTATAGATGACTTTCCCCCACTCTAAACCTCCATTTAGGTCGGGGTTTTTCAGCCAGCCACTTTTGATTCCCAAAGGATAATTTCATCATAGTATTATATAATGTCCCTATTCTATAGATACCTCCATATCTTCAAATCATACATATGTATATGATACTGTATATGTAAATTTCTCTCTCCATCGCCATCTGTCAAGACTGCCGGAAGGCAGTACACACACATATAGATAGAGTGTATATATATATATATCATGTCAATTATGTTGTTATTACTATATATCCGTATGTATCCCCACTCATCAACCTATCAACTCCCCAGCCATCCCCAACCTCCATCACCACCGGACACAGCGCCGCCGGCGTCAAGCCGCAGCCTGCAGGCACGGCGCTGCCGCTGCCCTTGCTGTCCGCTAGCAGACCGCCAAGGCGCGTCAAGCCGCTCTCCTGTGAAGGGGTTCTGGGATGGCTATGGCAGCTATGGATAGCTGTGGTATAGATGGCCCGTTGAGTTCGAAGATGTACCTATGAAAAATGGTTCATTTTCCATAGCAAACAATATCTGAAGGTGAAGAACCATGGGAGAAAACAATGAAAAACACACATTTTCTTAAAGCCCCCCAAAGAAAAAATCGAAAACACCACATTAGTTGAACTCTTGAACTCCGGACTGGTGGTTTCAACCGAAACATATGCTCGTCAGTTGGTATCATCATTCTACGTTGAGTTGAACAGAACACATGATTGAAACCACCAGCCAGAATAGTGGTAGTAGCGATCCATATAAGGCTTACCAAAAAAATGTTATTCAACCATACCTAACGTACTGTTCAATGAATGAAGCCAGCATCTGCTAGAAAATGAGTGATAGCTACAGTAAAATGGCCAATGGTTGACAAACGAATTGTGAAATGGGTTAGAAGTTGGTTGATGAATAGGGACGACGCGACCTAGCGAATCCGAGCCTACTTCGGGGATTTGATTGTAGTTTTGGGGGTATTCAAACCAATGTTATTTATTTGTACCAACGTGTACAAACCATCGACCATCTACTAAGCTCAGGTATCATCCCTGTAGGCGTGCCTGGAACCCTTCAAGAAACCATGTCTCCACCCCAGGACAACTTCACTGCCTGAACTTCTGCCGAGCCATCGTTTGCCTCCATGATCTTCTTCACCTACGCTTTTTGTGCTGGGGTCAGGGATCATCCTTTGCCGGCTTCATCTGACAGCGATAGGCAGAAGCGAAGGTACCCAGCCTTCAGCAAACCTTGTGGCGTCGCATCTTTCCAATCTTTCCTCAGCAATTGCATATATCACTCTTCACATTCCAACCAGCACTTCACTTCCGAAAACATACGTTTCGCTCAGTGCTACTCGTTATTGACAAAGGAAGGACATCCATAAGGACCACTGTTGCAAGCCGTTCACTCTGGGGGCTTTGTTGCTTGACATTTTGATTTGCAAATCCACCTAGAGCCTAGAGATGGTGCAAAAGAACCCTTCTGGTTCCAACCTTGAACCGTTTAACTTGCCAAGGTTCAACTGTTGCACCACCTGGGCTCAGCGTTCTGGACTGGCTATATGCGTTTGCGTGTCATCTAGACACGTTAAACAGCTAGTAGTCAGCCCTACGTTTCTCCATCCACCAAACCAAACCAGGCAACAACCCCTTGTTTGAGCAATTTCTGCTGGGTGAACATAGGAAACTCACCCTTCCCGAAATCCATGGTGGTTTATAGCTGGAAAATCACCGAACTAAATAGGGGGATTTTCCAGCAAGCCATGGAGCTGATTACCCGAATGGTATCTTCCCATCACCTCCCAGCCCTCCACCTGTAACTCCTCCTCAGTTGCCACGCGCCGTTCGTACGGGGCCGGCTCGGGAGCGGCTTCGGGGGGTGCCAGGAGCTGTGAGTAGAGCTCCTTGTCCTTGGGCTGATCTAAAATGATTTAAATCTAGTCTATAGGGATCTAAATGCGTATCATTTAAATAGGTTTTCATGGTTTTTCGACAATGACAAAGTGGTTGTTTACATCTCTGTGGGGGGCTAAAGGTATCGTCCATATGTATGTATATATACATATATCATGTCTGTATATATATATATATATATATATTTATGTGCGTGTGACCCTTTTTGACAATGACAGAGTGTGGATTTTAGCCAGTATACAAATGATGAATTGACTTGGCATTGAACCGGCATGGCATAAACCAACCCCGTGACGTTTCCGGTAATTACCGAACAAGGACTGGAAAACTGGATTTTAGATGGGAAAATGAGCCACAAATGGATAGATAGAAATGTTGGATCCAGAAAGCACATGCCATTGTAAACATAATGGGAAATTTCATGGAAACATAGGTTTTACCACCCCCGCCTTTTGGACAGAGAGGGCATTTCACCCAAAACCATGTTTTTTTGGCATCAACAATCCTGCTGGTGGGGAACAATCATTTTTCACCATGGAGTTCAAACATGCCCAAATGAGGCTTGAAGCAAGAGATCATTGGAGAGCAGGTCCCCAGGTTCAACATAATTCAACCTGGATCCATGTTGAAACACCTTTTTGCCCAGCATCGATGTAAAATTCCTCCTCCGAGACGGACTGTCCGTCCTCAAACCTTGGTGCCGGTGAAATCTGAGTGGTCAACATTGGTCATTGCTAAACCGAGCCACTGGGAGATGTAAAAGTCCAGTCCTTCCTTGACATCCTGGGTGCCGTGGGAAAAACGGCGGATGGTTTTGGAGAAGACAGTAGGATCAACTTGCCAAATCAGAATGTAAGCCATCAACAGCTAGAGATGATGTAGATGGATTTCCCTACGTACCATTTCAATCCATTGAATAGGTGCCCTCCTTTCTCAAAGCTATATATTTGTTGGCCACTTTGGTGTAACCTATGGGTTTGCAAACCAGCCAGAAAATGAAAATGGCTGCATGTGGCTTGCGGATGTTTGTGGATGTTTGTGGGAATCATTCATCCATCTCATTAGACTTTCTGCACTTGTCTGGTGCTTCTCAAAGACTACTGTAGCATTCACTCATACCTCAGTGTGATACTTGAATCTTCACATCTTCACACTCACTTCACTTGGAGAGTCCAGTCCCCAAAATTGGAAAGCGAGAACTGAAGAAGGACATCATTTCATGACCATAATCTGTGGCAGTGGGTTAATTCAACAGCCTCTGCACATATTTAGAAGTTATTCCATCTGGGCAACTCTGAGATACCATGTGGTTGGGACACTGCTCCAACTGGCTCGTCATTTAATAGGGAATATGGATGCCCATAGCTCCGAATCGCTCCCTAACGGGCCAAGTTGCAGAAGGGATTGCAGTCACCCTGCCTGGGTTGTGTTCCAGGCCACAACCAGATTTCAACAATCATGGGGGGATATATCTGGATAACATAACCACGAACAATGCAGATTTAAATGATTTAAAACTGAAAAACATGGACACATTGTGACATAGCCAAACCATCGGGACAATCAAAGTTCATGGCAATCCTGGCTAGGGCCTCTGACTTGCCATGTCAGTTATTTTTGAAGGTCCTCAATAATCCTGTTGATGTCTTCCTAATGACATTGAACACAACTCTTTTCAACGGGGCAAAGTTCGCGTCAGCACGGGAATTGATAGCCTCAAGAGAAGACGGACTCGTGCACAGTTTTGGCACATGGTTGGTGCGGCAGGTTTGGGTAGATTTGCGGGAGTGACCTACTTAGTGGCATCAGGCAAAGCTAGGAATATTGCCAAATCAACCAAAATCCAATTGAAGGAACAATCTCACAGCATCTGTTCTCAACTCTCATGGGCATCGAATCTATGAAGCATCTGAGTGGTGAACGGCCAGCAGCAAAACCCACCAAGCGTGTCTCCACCAAGCTGCCCCCTTCCAAGGCTTCTTGAAGCACTGCTAGCTGCTCCTGGAAACGCTTTTCATGGGTAAAAGGGCCATCATTTTACCCTCCAACTGGGGACCTTTCCTTTTTTATTTATGTTGTCTATCATCTGAGTATGATCAAGGAGCCAAAGTACCATTCCACCGAAGGAGTGAAAACAGTCAAATCAATTCAAATCACGGGTGTCATCCCCACATATCCCCACACCTCTCTACATGTGTGTCTTCCCGTCCAACAACTCAACCGCCCAACACCGGTTGCACATCTCACCACCAAGCCATTCCGCAGTCCTTGTGCCATTGGTGAAATTCCGCCAGCCATGCTGGGCCCAAAGCCTCTTGATTGGTGAGCTTCTCCAGCTGTGAACTCAGCCACCCCACCTCCTGAAGGGTTCAGAGGTTAGTTCTTCCAATGGATCCGAAGCAAAACAGGTTGCCGGCCAAACTATTCCATTCCAACTCTGATGCAAGAAAAAGCTAGCAAACATTTTAATCATTCTTAATTCATGCAAATCCGGTGGGTGGGTGCCAAGATCGACTTCGCAGAGCCTATAAGTATGATCTTTCCAATGGTGCCCAGGCTCCTTGCTGTCTTTCTCTTCAGGCTTTGCTTTCGCTTTGGACTTTTTGGGAGCCATTGCATGAGGCTCCGCGCAGTGGTGTCAGCGATGTCTCTGTTACGGGCTGTTGGATTGGTACGAGTATGCCCCAGCATTGAGGGGGATCTTGACTTGCAGCTTGGGTGCTGGTATGTGCTGGTGACAGTGGGGAAGCCAATGGAGGTCCCCCAATTTTGGGGCCACCCTGACCCCAGCTAATCACTTCAACGTTTGACACAGGAGATTGACATGGATCCACTTGCAATCCTTCTGGTACGCTGCCGGAGCTCCAGGTCCAATTCAACCGAATCAGGCTGTGCGGCGGTTGAGAGTTGGAACACCAGCCTGCATTGAAACTCCCCTGCCAAAAAAGAAACAGGTGGACGGGTTCTGGTGGTTGGGTAATAATTGACTGAAAAGAATGCCAATGGGCCAATGGGTGATGCTGTGAGGACCATTTGAGCCTTTGGCACATTGGGAAGCCACCGCTATGAACCCACAGCCTTCTGATGGGCAGCTACAACCTCCAGTAAATCCATAGCAAATCTCAAAAATCAATGTTTTCAGCATCCCTGAGCTCCCTTTCCCCCATGATCACCAAACAAAAAAGGCAACATCTCCGCATTTTTTGTCCTTCTGTGCTTCAGTAGCCGATGCTTTGCAGGTAACCCTTGATGACCCTCCGGTGATTCCCAACGATCTGCAGGAAGCCGCTCTTTCCGTAGCTGGCACGCGTCTGACACAAGAACTCGATCTCCTTCCGGAAAGCTTCTGGATCTCCACGGATCTTTTTGATCACTGTGACGTCTTCGTTTCCTGTTGGAGGTTGGTGGCGGCGTGGAAGTACATGCTGCCTTTTGTTAAGACATCTAGAAAGGCATACAAATGGGGGCAAATGGGATGGCAGTAAAACTGGTGGAACATCTCTGAAAGCAGCGCCCAGGGTCGATTCTTGCGCTTAATGACATAGACCGGCAGATTATCCGAGGCAGTACGATGCACAGTGAAGGGGCATGCCGATTTGTACGACCGGTCATGCTGCCGGGCTCGCTGCCGCCGGTAGTGTGTGTTAACCTGCTGTGGTGCAGCAGTCTCAGAGGCAAAAGCCTGTAGCCTGCAACGGATCGCGGTGAAGCTCAAACGTTTGATGGCAAAGGGGCCGCCAGAAAGCATTGCGGAAGGGCAATTGAATGGTGCAGCATCTAAGGTGTTGATTTGATGCTGGCTGACTGTGGAATAGGGCCATGGGGATCTGTTGTGCCGTGCATCAGGGCTGTAAGTTTGAACTAGCTAGAGAAATGAGCACATCCAGGCATCAATTGGAATATCAGCCAACATTGAATATAATTTCATGAAGAATTTCATATACAATAATTACACCTCAAACCCATGGTATGCTCATCGATCTCATAGCCATGCCGGGGTGTGGTCACCGAAATAAGCTGTTAAGTTGCTTGAGCAACAGTGGCGACAAAGGTCGTTGCACTTTGTCGCAGTTTCAAACGGACAGTCTATCGCCATGATCGTTCCAGAACAAGCATATTTTGATCGACCTCGGAAATACGTATACACATAGCAATGCATAATATGCATTTGACGTACATTTAAGCATATTTAAGCGCACCAAACACCAAATGTGTATATATATATATATACACACAAATATGCATCACATATACATTGATACAGTAGAGTGATCTAAAATGGCTGACCTCTAGTGGATATGCGGATTTCATGGGTCTGGAACTGTGACCCAGAATCTCCTCGATGAGTACGTCACATTTGGCCAACACTGCCAGGGAGCGTACCTACAGAGTTGGCGATGAACCAACAAACATGGGGACCTGGAGAACAACACGGCAGAAACATGGGTGCAAAACCAATTTCGGCGGGAAAAGCAAGAGCATTCTGATGAATTCTGTAGGTTTTCTTGTTGTGTTAGGATGTGTTAGGACATGTTAGGACCCTTTCCTGCCTAGCTTTAACTCCCAACATCTCCCAACTTTTGCCCAGCCAAACCAAGCGTCCAGATCCCGTTCAGCAGACTTTGCTGAAGGTGATGTGAAACATAAGTGGAAAACATCGGCCAAAGTTGTTGCGGACTTGGGGCGCATACCACTATTTGTGGCATAAGTTCGGCGGGTGTCCTCATGTGGAGGGGCGACCAGCGGCTTGTTGGTATCCTGAGCGTTAGCCACTGAAAGTCAGAGAATCAGTGCCTTGAATTTTGTCAGGGAGTACCCACATGGGCTTATATGATGTATGAACATATATATGTATATATATGTGTGAGTAATTATAAATGAATATGCATCCAACGATGGTGCCCTAGTCTTTTGTTGGCATTTTTTGGTATGTCCCTTGTTTATATCCACACGTTGGTTTCTTAAGTCTTACATCTCCTTACTTGTGTCACTTCAGATCCAATTATCTAATTTTTCTCTATTTCAATTCAGCTATTTGTATCACTAATAGTTAGTGTCATAATTGTTTCTGTTGCTTCATATCCAATTTTTCACGCATTTTGATGGCCAAACTTTGCCCGCAAAACTAGACTTGTCTTGGGGATACATATTGACCAGCCACTAGGGGCTCACAAAAATCGCCCATTGGCTTGCGAATCCCAAATGAATTGCGACATCGCCACGAGATTTTCGAAATACAACTTCATCAGTCAGTAAATTCATTCATAAATCACCTCATGAATGCATCACCTCGATGGCTTTGGCTCCTGTCTGCCACAGGTCCTCTGACTGCTGATGGTGAACTTGTGAAATTAACAAATTCTGTGTTTGGGGGAAGTATAGCTTCTTAAACACACTAGTATATATTATATATATATACACTCATATTAAAAGTATATATATATATACATTATGTATAGAATACCCTGACCCCCCAACCCCAAAGCCCATTCCACCAGGGGTCTCTTGGTCACTGCTTCGCTAATCTTGGCCTGGCCATCGGAGATCCTGGGCATCTGGGCTTTCGGATGCCCTGAAACAAACTGTAGATTCGTATACTCGTGTGTGTACACATATATATATACACACTGGTTGGTGGCTTTAACCATCTTGACGAATATGAGTCAATGGGAAGGATTATTCCCATATATTATGGAAAAATAAAAAATGTTCCAAACCACCAATCAGTATATATATATATAAATATGTATACATGTACGTGTGTATTGAATATAATATGTATATTAATGGTTTTCGAAGATATTCAGATTCATATTTCTCGCTGGATGGCTGCCAAAAATGGGTGATCTGTGGCATGACCTTTCACCTTAGACCTATAACGAGGAGATGATGATGTGATGGGCCTGTGATGGGTCCCAAACAGTCCCAAACCCTAGTTGTAAATCATTCAGTTCTGCAGAGTGGGGGACGAGCTAGCCGTTGGGTTTTGCCGGGAGTTTTTGCATGCTTTGTGCCTGTAGACGTATGGGAAACTTCAGCCGCAGCCTTTCGTGCGTCATCAGTGAAGAACACATTCTGTATGGCGCCCTAATATGTGGTGTGGTCATCCCACCATCATGAATGGGTTTTCCAAAATTATGGGTATGCACATGCCTATCAAAATGGATGAGCATCCAAAGAAGTGGGTATATCATCCAAATTCTGATTGGTTATATACCCCCAAAAATACTCCGTTCATATCCCATATGAAATCCCAACTCTTTATATAATGGTTAAACATCCATCATTTAAATTTGACCATGTCACATGTATCGAATGCCGGCTTGGAAGGTGGCTTTGACCACCGCATCAGGCAGTGGAAACCACCAGGGCAGCAGCAATTCCATGTCCCCACGGGAGGTGTGCCTTGGCTCGGGCACCACTTGAGGGACCACGGTATACCACGGTATACCACGGCATACCAGGCAAACTGAAGGAACAACATCATACATTTAATACGAATGGGCGATTTCCATTGCCAAGGTTATAGATGACTGGAATGTGACTGTTTCTTTGGGTGGAGCAAACCATCCGGGGGCCCACTCGGCCCATTCCTCATCTACGGTGCTACAAGATGCAGCAGGTACAAGTCATTCCCCTTCTCTTTCCAGGTCAAGCTGTTCATCCAATTCAGCGAAAAACTTTCCTCCTTGGGTGGGGGCCACGCACAGACAGCGGCAGCGTTTGGGGTAGCAGAATTCATGGATCATATATGGTCAAGATCTATCAATATCTCACTTTAGACGGGCGAAACCAATTTTTGGATTTGATGGAGAAACCATCCTATATGAACTATGGAGGGGTATTCAATGAGACTTGACCCCATAGAATTGTATAGCCTATGAGCCTAGTGCATAGTATGGCCATACCGTAGTACATCGTAATATTATACCCTTTTCATGAAGACTGCAGCCAAAGTTTCCGCAAACTTTTCATAGATGAACTTCTGCAAGTCGCCTTGCAGCTGTGACCCTGACCAATTTCCGCTGTCAACCCCGGATTGTGCTAAAGCCTTGTGTCCTTGGGATCATTCAGGGGTACAATTCGTGTAAAATGCCATATTATCAATATATATACTTTATCATCATCTACTATTGTCCATTATTATAATGTGGGACCATCTATTGTCACGCATATTCAAATACATTCATATACTATAGATATATGTATGTATATATATATATATATTACTCATATTGCATTATATTACATATATATATATATTGTTACAGAAATCATCTATCATCATCTCTTATCATACATATTCATATACATTCATACCCTATAAATTGCTTATAATGACAATAGATGATATTGCTATTACTAATTATGCTAATTAATACATACTAATAATAGTATGTTATACTAATGATGATTATTAGCCCATTACATATGATACTATTGGTATTATATACTACGGTAATGCAGTTTCCTAATGACCATCCGTATAGTAATACTATGGTATTAGATATTACAATATTTACTATGGTAATACGATTATATACTATGGTAATACTGATTATTATCCTCCTGAATAATCATATACTACAGTAATAATATGCTATATAATAACTGTTTACTAAAACATACTTTTACTAATACTATCTAATACTATTACTAATGATAATACCTGGATTAGTAAAATATTACCATAGTATATATTACCATATTATATTGATATATGCTAGTCTTGATAATGATAATGCATGCTAATCATTATAGTGATAATCAACGATAGTAACAAATTACAAAACATAAAAACATACATACACACACATATATATATATATATACATATATATTACCATTACTATTTCCCCAAGATCATTACAAATTATTTCAGGGTGGATCCCATCCACCGCCGAGGTGAGCGCCGAGCATGCCGAGGTGCGATCCCAAGAGCCCACCTCGATCTCCACCACCTCCACATTCACCGCCTCACCGCACCGAAAAAAGCGTCGCTTCCCAAAAACCCATCCATGTGCGAAACCCAAGAATTATGAATATATACCGTACATATATGTATACATACATATATATATATATATATGTGTACAACTACTTTTAGTTATATAATATCCCAATTAGAATATCATAAAACTACCACCCATTTAAATAATTATATATAAACATATATATATATATATATATGAATATGTGTGTAATTTGGGATGGGTTGGATGGACAGCAAACATTGCGAAGAGAATCCAGGTTGGGATATCGGATAAAAGCCTTCCCGAAAATTTAGGGGCACGACCAATGCAACGAAAGCATGCAACCTGCATTTGAAACTCATCGGGTGGCGATAGCAAAGGTCACACGCATGTAGCATGCACCCTGAGAATCCAGGGGAACATTCCACATGTAACTCCAAACATGATTGTTTGGCAATTTCATCTCCAGGCTGCATTTTGAGGCACGAGGCCATGAGAATCATTAGGTTTGTGGCTGCGGAAAAAAATCAAATCCGAGTTGCACCAGATTTAGCCAGCTCCAACTTGCATTTCAATCCTAAGCTGCGACCAATCCAGAGACGTGCCCTGCAGGCATCCAGTGGCTGGAACTTTAAACATATAATATAACTTGTCCGCTTATAGCAGCTATATGCAGGAACCGCCCCTTGCTACAAAGAAGGGGATCTACAGTAGCTCCAATTCTGCCAAGCATCTTGCCTGATTCTTCCAAGTGCCCATGCGAGTCGGCTTCATGTAAGCATACCAAAGGCCTTGCCAGCAGGAATCTTGGCTGACATTCAATTCACTACCAGCATCTAATTATTTAGTTTCATTATTAAGACAATGGTGAGTAATTGTGATATTAGATATTACATCATATATTACCAATATTAATTGCAAAGGTTTCCCTGCTGTCCAAGATCCATGTCCGCTACCAACAATCCCAAGATTGAGCACGACCATGTCTGGCGGCTCAAGTGCTGTTGACGTGGCCATCATGGGGTTCAGCGAAGCTGAAGGCGAGCAGGTGGCTCTATTCCCATGTTTTTTTTGGTGAGATCTCCATTTTAACCCGTTTACTTACCCACAGTTTGCTGGTGAATGCACTACTCTCATCCCCTTAATCTTGAACAATTACACACTCTAGGGCTCCTCAAAAGAACATCGATTACAGTGAATCATAGTCGGTAGATCCAATTAATCCTAAGCCAGGATTTCCAAGGGGATAACCATCTGCTGGGACCGGGCCTTTAGCGCCCTTGACCTCTTCAGTCCGTTCCGCCCCGGCAGCCAAGATGTTCACGGCCTCTTTCCTGTGAAAGCAACAGTTCGATCTGGGTTGTGAGCCAAACAGAACAAACACCCGGATTGAAACCGCAAAAATTGCAGTACAAGGTAGCCATCGAACATGTAAGCATGGCCATTTTTAACGATTCAAGCAAGGAACAAGGGTACCTACAACCATGAAGAATCAACGTTACAGTACAAATTGGGACAACCAGGAGAATAAGGGATTCTCATCAAAACATGGGATGCTGTTGAGATGCTGTTGAGATCACATATCCCTCATTGATCCCGTAAAACTGTAATAGGGGTGATGTATCATGTATCTGACTTGATGAGTAGCATCATATCTTTATGAATTTCACATGGTTTCATCCTAAGGGCAGGTGCCCTATGTTGTGTCCCTTCGCTGTTCCCTTCAGAATCTGGGAGCAGCACTGACCAAGCAAGCAGCGTACGTTGTAGCTGCGCAGCTTGAGATGCATACAAAAAATGGCAATGCCTGTAACTTGGTAAACCCAAGAATGTACCATCCCCAATATTGCCACAATTGGGTGTTTCAATCGTCCCGAAATGAATCAAAATGGTAGATGTGTTATATCCCATTCAATCATTCCATAATTGCTGTTTTAGTATTTTGACTGTATTTTTAATTGATGATGGGTTATACACCAGTTACTCTCCGTTATATAATCAAAATGGTTAGCTGGGAAATCCCCGATCTAAATGCAACTTTATAGCATATATACATGGGCCATGTTTGACTTCGGGTATATATACATGGCGCAGGACTTGTAAGTCCACTTCCCAAGCGGTTACTTTCTGGGTTTGATCCTGCCAGTAATTTATAGGTTGATCATGGTTAATCTCCAAATCCCATAATTATTCCATGACTATAAAACCATTATAACAATTATCCTGGTTAGAACCATGGAAGAATTATAACATATTATAACCATGATATTCCATTATACCCTGCTGGTTTTTCTCCCCATGGTTAAAATGGTTGTACAGCAGTTATTGATCCCCAACTGGATCTGCGGAGATCCGCGGCGCCGCATCAGATCATCCATGATCTTCATCTCAGCGTCTTGCAGCTTCCTCAGTGGAAGTGGAGATATGATACGTGCGTTCAAGGAACCAAATGCATCTGCATATATGATTACACAAAAATATGTATTGTAGAACATGCATAATCATATCATATACTGGTGTAAAAATGCATTTATACAGAAATTGTTTATGTGCGGGTTCTTGAAGTGACATTAGGCATTGTTTTGGTGCTACTTCTACCCCAGAACAGTGCGTATGACAGTCTCCAGCACTTCTTTGATGTGATATTTGACCACATGTTGTCGGGTCCCAGTGGGCCACCGAAACAGAGTTCGATCACTTGGTTCTTCCGTGGCATTTATTGCAGGGCCCACTCCCAAATCTGCCGCCGGGACATGTCCATCCGTCCTGAAAAGCATCAATCAAGTGGGAACCCAATGATCCACGTGTGTACCGTAATATGTATACAGTATCTGTGTGCTTGTTGCCAGTACTATTATCATCATCATCATCATTTTAAGCATCACAATGCATCACATAAATAAATAAATATATATATATATGTATACACGTATATATGTATACTGTAGATAATATACTGGATGGCTTGGATCTAGATTCATCACCGGAGTCCATTTGTCACCATAAATTATGATTGAAAGTAGGACGTCAATCTTTGAAACCAGGAAGCAGGCGACCCGGTTTCAGAAGCGAGTCACACTTCTTTCACTTTCTCGGCCTTTCTGCAGCAAAGGTTTGAACGACTTTGTTAGTGTGTAGCTGATACCCTACAATGTTTGCGGTTGATGGTGGTTGGTTACCAGGGAACTCACCAAATGATCTTCCAGTTGCAACCTTCAGCTGATTTTTTTTTGGCACGTCAACTCTTTCAGCGGCTTAGTGACTCCATGTTAGCTCTTGGTCTGGATTTTGGAGGTGCTGAGTGTTTCTTGACATTGGGGTCCCCTCTCCCTTGTAAGGACATTGAATTTTAGGGGTTCTAGGGCTGTTACAATGGCTATGTGCATTGTGTGCTGGTCCACTCTTTGAAGCATGTAAGAAATGAACTGGACTGGCTGATGGAGTTATGTGGCTTTAAACTCTGAATGTATTGGCTGATTGGCACAGTTGGGGATCATCATTCCCAGTTTTCGTGATGGACGAACAAATAAACAACCTATCTGTACCCTCTGGAAATCTAAGTTAATTATGGAACATAAGAATCACATTTTTTCTATAGGTAACCAAATAATTTATAAATGGGCCATGTATACCATAGCAACATGTTCGCTTACATTGAGCCCATTGTTAATTCATCGTAATTGATGTAAATGATGTGAATGGCGACAACAAAATCAAGGGACATCAAGTGACATCATCTCCAATTCAGCAAAGGCTTGATGCTTTCAGCGCTGACATGAGGCTAACATGGGTGGATTTGGAATCCTGTGGGTGAAGCAGGATCTCCAAGTTTGATTCCATCTGACATGCTCAGAAAGAACCAACACATTTCCAGCCCGCAATCGCATGGTATATCCAGTGAGGCCACCAGTTTTGTGGGTGACGCCCCAATGTTTGGTCAAATATACGGCTGGGAAACTCCTACCCCAACTGGTTTCCTAGTCTTTCCGGGAATATGGATCGCTCATCCCATTGGATCAAGCGGCGCCCAATACCCTGCACCTTGATCTGCACCTTCCTCCCGTCGCCGGCTTCAGTGGCCGTGCTGGCCGTGCGGCTCGCACGGTCGGTACCTGGATGCAGCAAAAATGGGGATCTAAATCTAACTGCTCCCTCACTCTCTTTCTAGCCCTAAGTTTTTTCACTCTAACTGGTCACAAAAGGAGAATGTAGTGGAATCTACACTCAATGATGAATTTATGGTCATTTTCATAGGGAAAGTGAAAAACATGTTTTTTTGTTGGTACATCTACCCTCATCTCAGACAAACCCACACTAGAAATCTACAAATGGGGAGTTTTCCGCTGCCATGTGTAAATTCACACAGCGAAGGCTCCCGATATAAGCTGAATGAGATCTAGTCTGAAACTTCCAGCATTTCCACTGACTAACGTTAAAAACATATATAGGTAGAAACAATCACTCAACCTTTTTTTTTTGAAAATCATCAAGCATGGAAGGGGGTAATGGTAATTCATTACTCAAAATAATCAAACTTGTTGATTTTTGTGACCTATGATGATCTATGGCTATAATCGGTTGAACAGTTCATCAGCAAACTGATTTGTGGGACCTCGATCGTCCATTGCGACAGTCATGCAAATCAAACATGCTGTCCATATTACATATATATATATTAAAAAAACCCTTATAAGCATATGTATATATGTATGTATGTAATGATATATTTTTTTATATACATATATATGTATGTGTGTGTATATATTCGCATGTACCACTAGTACCGCACAAGGCGGTGGTGGAAGTTCCAAAGGTAGGACGCTATAGGAGAGGTGAGTTCTTGTTATGCATGGATGGCAGAGGGAATCCACTGATGGACCGAAAGGTGGTTGGAGTTGTAATCTCGACCTCCTATTAATAACCCCCCTCAATTAAAAAGAATGTCGCCGCCCGGGGGCCTTTTTTTATTTGTTTTTGGCCCCAGTCGTACGTCACGACGCGTTTTATGCTTTGCTTTTCTGCTTGGCAGTGCGCGTTTATGTGTATTTTTCTCCACACCTGTCACGCGGATCGA
>Ga0126342_10008741_pt1 | contig 18150 bp, 25 predicted proteins | sample Cyp1metagenome_FD_92528 | JGI IMG/M metagenome (GOLD analysis project Ga0126342, IMG submission 92528) | Coral microbial communities from Lord Howe Island, Old Settlement Bay, Australia - Cyphastrea 1 metagenome | ecosystem: Host-associated > Invertebrates > Cnidaria > Coral ... | reverse complement strand
TCACCCAAATCCAAAACATTCTGAAACATGTCAGGAGGGCATCCAGCTTAAGGCCATCGGAATGGTCACTTGGGTCAGCCTCGACATGAGCAAATAGACCTCTGGCCCTTGCTAGCTGTAGAGACTGAGACATGAAGGTCACAGCCTGGTGCGCACCTTGATGCAGCGCCAACTTCGGAAGTAGTGATGACCGACTTCACAGAAGCGAAGTCACGCCGCATCAGTAAGGGCAAATGCAGCCTCAGCTGACTCCAACATTCTCCAACTATCATATGGCAACAAAACTGCTTAGTCAACGACGCTAATATCGATTTGTTGTGATTTTGGTCTATTTTGCTTAAGGTCTGTTTCCTGAGTGCCAAACAATACTTTTTGGGACATCTCGTACAATTCCGTCTTCGCTCGCGTATAATTCGTTGGGCTTCCGCTGGGTATGTCAGTAACCAAAACGGGCCACGAGGATAATATTCATAGTCATCCTCAGGGCTGTCTCTCCGGGACCAAGTTGAACTGAGTCGAAGCCAAAGGTGTCTCACTTTTGGTTTCAGAGATCTGGGCGCGCGCCTTATGAAGCAATTCAAGAAAACCCAAGCTTGCGGGTAGATCTTTCCAGGAGAAGGTGAATGCCGCAGAATCATCTCCAGTTGCGAGAAAGCACCTGGGTCCTTTGTGTCCTTCACACAGTGACAAAGAGCACTCACAATGTCTGTTCCAAAGCGGCCCAGGTCATACCTGCAAGACACCAGGAGTGACAGTCCAACTTCTCGGGAGTCGCTTTGCAGCAACGGGAGCACGCTGCGGGCCATGCAACGCCGGATGTGTCTGGTACCATAGCGCGCGAGACCGATCAGCAATTGCAAGATGCAGCTCTTAGATCTCTCTGGATCTGGTTCCAACATGTCAGTTGCCACCTTTTGCACGAAAGCCATGACTTTACTGGGTGCATACCGCAACCAATGCGTCACACCTTCGACCAAGTACTTCATGCCTTGGCGTCCCGACTCTGAAGAAACGGGCTCTGACCAGTTCACACGTATCTGACCAACAAGTTTTTTGAAGTTGGTTTGTGTGAACAAAGGGATCAGAAATCCTAACACATCGGTGACAAGATCTGGATATGGCTTTAAAATCCTTCAGCGCAGGCCGTAGGGCACTTCATGTATTGTATATCGTGTTTGTCACAGGGCTCAGTGGGTTAACAACTGTCAGGCACATCAACCACACCAACGACATAATATGAGGACGATATACATCAAAGCCAGGGTGCAATCTCTTTGCTCGCGCAACAGCTCGAAACTGTTGGAACTTGGATCAACACCTCTCCGGAAGGCAGCAAGAGTTTGGTACCTGAACCGGGGTGCAATGAGACGTGAAACAGCATGAAAGCACCTGGTTTCATAAAAAACAGATGGCCCCAGGCGGGAGAACCTCTCAAGCCGAACTTCTTCTGCTTTCTCCACCAAATGCAGGGCAAGCGCCTATGCAGGTCCGGACCAACTTGGGAAGCTATGTTTCTTTCCAGGTCATCATAGTCATGTGAGTCGCAATTGTCCAAGATCCAAGGGCAGCTGGCAAAGAAGGCTCAAAAAGGTCTGGCCTTGGGCTGGTAGGCCCCACGATAAATGCAACAGAAGGTCAAGATGCTTCTCGCCTGAGCCGGGTCCGGTCGCAAAACTCGCAGAAGTTTCTTTGAAAACATACAACAAAATAGCAAAGCATCACAAAATGGCAGCAAATGCCAGGGATATGCCAAGACACATCAAGTAAGTCGAAAAATGTGGACCTAACACTGACACGACTGAAAGCGCCGATAGCGCCGCGTCCGTCGTGGTCAAGGTCTCGAGGGTCCTGCAACTGCGCCCAAAAAGCAAACGACTTTCAAATGAGATACCAGTGATACCATGTGGCACCTGACAGCATGTGTTTTTGATTGTTTTTGTCTTGTCTTCTGTTGCCAACGTCTGCACCATGTCTCGCCTGATGGGAGGCTTGGCACTTCGAATCCTGGAAATGCCAAGTAAGAGTCACCAGCTGGAGAAGATGTATCATCATATATTGAATATATATATATATATTGTACTTATAACCCACCCCAGTGACACAAAGATTCATGTCCTCCAACGAATCTGATCCTTCAAACCAGGCATAGTAGCCATCATCGAAACACACATCCTGATACTCAAATTCGACATGTGCTGCAGTGCAGCAGCAAATTTCAAGAAAATGCGACAGTTCATGAATGGAAATGATTCTTCCGAAAGCCGACAGCACAACTGGCTCAGCCGGCCTGGGTTTCATCGTCATCTGCTATGGACAAGCACTGAAGTGTAGGCGTTTCTGACCTTGTGGTCACAGCTTAATTTTTCAAAATGAATCTCAAAATGTCTCAAGGAGCATCCCCAAGAGTCAAAACCTGGCAAGTTTGCAGCTCTAGAGCTCTCTCTTCCAATCCTTTGAAAATGTTGCACATACCCAACAGTGACCAACATCAACCAACCCAGAACCAAAGCTTCATGGCTTCACAGCGTTCAAAAAATATATGTGTTTATAGTTATATGTGTTGTTTCATTGTCGAAGGAAGTTCAGAAACCAAACTTCCGACAATATGGACAGATGGAAAAGCAGAGGTGGGAAGAGTCAAAGAAGGAAGAGAAGAAGAGAGAAGATCAGAGAAGGGGAAGAGTGAGAAGAAAGAAGATGCAAGCGCGCGAAAAGGTAGTGTTTTTCCAATGATTTGTGGCTCCGGAGGGTCGAAAAGTAGGCTCGCTAAAGCGGTGGGTGCGCAGCCATCTGGCCAAATAAGAGACGAAAAATTGCACGCCGTTGTGGCGCGAAGCGTGGAAAAGCTAAAAACACCTCACGTCCGGAGCACTTTTGGCAGTTGTGATGTGGCAAAAAATGCACGCCGTTGTGGCGCGAAGCACGTTTCGAAAACTAAAGTGTTAAAAACTGACGGTCTCGGGCCACTTTTGGACGTTCACATGTCGTTTCGCGTGCCAGGCGCAAGGGATTCTGCACCTTGCCGAAGGTGAGCAAAATGTGAGGGTTTTGTGGCTAATTCCAAAAACTATGGCAGGCGTGCGACATTTGAAGAAGATTTGCAAAGATGCATTTTCCGTGGCAGGCGCAGTGCAAGAGACATGTTCATGAGAGATGTTCGGAGGTCAGGGCGCTTATTTCCTGAGAGAGGTTGCATTTTGGAGCATCAGTTTTGGGAAGATGATATTGTGTGACAGGTGCAGGGCTTCGTATGACCTGGCATCCCTCTTTCGTGGCAGGCGCAATACTTTAGAGACATGGAATGCAAAAATTGCAAAACGCATTCGCACGATCGTTTTTTATGTTGTCAACTTCCAAAATTGAGGAAGTCCCGCAGACTTGTTTTGATTTTGACGTTGTCAGGTTAAAAAACCTGAGGACGTCTGGCAGAATAGCTTCGTTTCCACGCTTGCAGAAAGACAGACAGACAGACAGACAGGCGGACAGACAGACAGACAGACAGACAGATAGACAACTACAACTGCCACTACACTACACTGCTACTACAACTACAAATGCATATATAGTACGCTATATTACACTACACTAATTACACTACACTAATTACACTACACTACGCTACACTACAACTACAGCAACAACAACAACAACAAGTAGTAGTAGTACTACTAGTACTACTAGTACTACTAGTACTACTAGTACTAGTACTAGTACTAGTACTAGTACTACTACTACTACTTCTACTACTACTGCTACTTCTACTACTACTGCTAGTACTACTAGTACTACTAGTACTACTTGTACTACTAGTGCTACTAGTACTACTAGTGTTACTAGTGCCACTAGTACTTACTGGTACTAGTAGTATTACTAGTGGTAGTGTACTACTAGTACTACTAGTACTACTAGTACTACTAGTACTAGTAGTGCTACTAGTACTACTAGAACTACTAGTACAACTAGTACTGGTACTACGAATACTACTAGCACTGGTACTACGAATACTACTAGCACTACCAGTGCTACACTACAGCTACACTACAGCTACACCTACAACTAAAGACAATTACAAGTACTACCACTACTACAACTACAACCGCAACTACCACTACAGTGCTACAGTACTACAGTACTACAGTACTACAGTACTACAGTAATACAGTACTACAGTACTACAGTACTACAACTACAACTGTACAACAACTACAACTGCGACTACAACTACAACTGCGCCGGCAACTACAACTACAACTAGAACTACACTGCACGGCACTACATCCAGCAGTTGTGGGTGAGGTGACCACTGCAACCACTCCAAAAAACACAACTCCAACCACCTTTCGGTCCATCAATGGGTTCGCTCTGTCAGTCAAGCGTCACAACAACCAAACCTCTTCTATAGGTTTCCTATTTTTGAAACTTCCGCCACCGCCTTGTGAGGTACTACTGGTATATAGACTGTACATCAATAATTCAGACGCAGTCTGTGTCAAGCGACGTGGCTGCCGTAGCCGCAGGGTTGAAACACCTCCTTTCACGGCGTCGGCGGCGCCACCCAAAACCGTCGACTGCAGCGACCTTGCTGCCACAGTGACGGCAATAGCCGGGCGAGCACCAGGCCATTGCACGGTGCCGGAACGAGTTTGGATTGGGGACCTGGATGAATTTTGGGATGGGATACCTTCTATTAGAATCACCAAAACCCTGCAACACTGGATGCAGCTCCAAAGAATTTTGAAGTATTCATCATCCTGGTTGAAGGCCAAGAATTTTTGTCTGGTAGACTTGCAGTGGCGTTTCCCGCTGGACTTTCGATCAAAAGCAGGCACAGAAGCAGCAAAGTCACCAGAAGACACCTGTAATGCTTTGTGAGTAGTTGCAACTGCCCTGACTTCGAACAAAAGCATCAGCTGCATTTGCTTTTTATGACGTTCGTCGCTCTCCACGGAAAATCCAAAAACTGGTACGGCAGCAATTTGGAGCCAGCTGGCTGGTCACCACCCTGCGCCGACTCCCCAGAAAATGGCTATGTTATCTGAAACTTATATCAGACTGGACCTGTCAAAAAGAACAGGAAGGGCATGAATCAAAAACCATGCGCAAACGCAGTTGAACAGAGTAGAGTCTCAGAGCATCTGATCTTATACTTTTGTTCAGGATTTTCTTTGGCCCAGTTTGAGTTTGTGGCTAAGTACAATTTCAGGACTGTCACCAAAGGGAGAGCCCGGAGAGCCCTCTTAGTCAAAGAGGGACGAGAAGTCAGCGGTTTCTGTCTTTGAACTTTTAACCTGGCCCGGAGCAGTGGCCACACAGCTATTCACAGCCCCATCGGCCTTGGCCAGTCAAATCCCAACTGGAAAAATCCGTGGCCTCTGGCTTCTTTGGCGCAGGTGGTGCCTTATAAGCCACTGGGTTGTGGAAGTGTACCTGGACCTTCTGGACCTTCTCCGGTTGCAAATCCATTGGAAATTTCTCCCATTAGAATGATGAGATATGATGGGGATTCCATGAGATTCCCAGTTCTGTCGAAGCCCTGAAATGATCATCAACCACTGGGGTTTTGAAACTGCTCTATGTAAATGTATACACTGCAATGACAAAATTGATCAACATCAAGTGATGCCTCTTTTTTCTCTTCCTCGGGTTTTGCTTCAGGCTTTGAAGGCGTTGGAATCTTCACCTGCGCAAAACAGCATCAGGTTTTACCATCGAATCATCGAACAAATGCTGATGAACAAATGTGATTGGAATAGGGTACCCCATTTGTCAAAGCCATGCGTAACTTTGGCTATGTTTGTTGTTACCTGTGAAATACATGGATGATTTGATCTAGGAAAGATCAATCGAGAGATCCTCAACATGTTGTACAGCTTGACTGTGGGGAGCTGTTTGAATCGTGATCACCAAGACATCCGTGCCTCCGGAATCTTGATATCTGGAGCTTTGAAGGCTGGCACTTTGACTTCTGGCACTTTAATGTCAGGAACCTTGAAATCCACAACAGATCACAGAAGTTCACAGACAGTCTTCTGGGTCTGTTCTGGTCAGTATCAGATGCCAATGTCGTCTCCGAGACTCTGCCTTAATGTCAGGAACCTTGATGTCAGGAACCTTCACGTCAGGCACCTGCAAAACATTCCACAAAAAAGACTCCATCACCCCAACACAGTTGTATTATTTCTGCTTGAACTGTACAGCAATCCAAATTCTGGTCTCACATCTTCGGCTTCGCAAGTCACCTTGAAGTCGGGCAGCTTGACGTTTGGCACCTACATCAACCCATCAACCCCACATCAAACCCCCACTGAACGGGTTGATACGGGTTGGCCATGCCTTCAGAGAACCGCTGCTCAACCCTTCAGGCATGGAAGGCATGCTGATCTGGGGAGCAGGTGGCAAGCTGATGTTCAGGGAGGGTCCTGGACAGCTGAGAATTTCTCACCACTTTCCGTCATCCCTTGATGAAATTTGATGATTTCATTGTGAAAAAATCAGCGACTTTTCGGTTTCCACGGTTTGTTCCCCACCTGCCAGGTGAGGGTTGTTAGATTTTATCAGGGCTGTTCTCCTCATCATCCTTCTCCTCCTCCTCCGCCTCCTCCTCTTCCTCCAGTTTCTCCTCGACCATGTCTGCATCAACTTCCACGTCCACTTCCGCCTTGCCAACTTGTCGCCAATCTCTTCGCCAACTTCCGCGCGCAGTGGGCACTGCTGGACCTCAACTGCCAGCTTCCGATCTGAGTGGGCACGGCTGGGCCTCAACTGCAAGGGTCTGAGCGCAGTGGGCACCGCTGGACCTCAACCTGGGACCTTCCGAGCTCAGTGGGCACCGCTGGGCCTCAACGAACAGATAGAATGCCAGAAGATATGCCAGATAGAACGCCAGATAGAATGTCAGATAGAATGCCAGAAGATATGCCAGATAAAATGCCAGAAGATATGCCAGATAGAATGCCAGAAGGTATGCCAGATAGAATGTCAGATAGAATGCCAGAAGATATGCCAGGTAGGATGCCAGATAGGATGTCAGAAGATATGCCAGAAGGTATGCCAGATAAAGTGCCAGAATGTTTGCCAGATAGAATGCCGGAAGATTTGCCAGATAGAATGCCAGATAGGATGTCAGAAGATATGCCAGAAGATATGCCAGATAGAATGCCAGAAGATATGCCAGAACATATGCCAGATAGAATGCCAGAAGATATGCCAGATAGAATGCCAGATCGAATGCCAGAAGATATGCCAGATAGAATGCCAGAAGATTTGCCAGAAACAAAACGTATAAAAGTCATGGTGGGGATGACTCGAAGTAAAGTAATTTTTAGGACAAAGGATCTGGAATTCTGGGATGTTGACGGCAAAATTCTGTGGGGAATATGATGGTTAAAATTGTGAAAATGAGTTTGTAATGGATGGTTAACATAAACCGTCTCCTGCAATATGGCAATGTTTAGTCCGACAAAATATGAAAAACATATTCGTTCAGTGCGTGAACCATTTTCGGGCAACAGCGGTTCAACAATGTTCGACCTCTGATTGGTGTTTTTGGGAATGCACTCGGGTAAATTAACAGTTTGCGAACTGGAAAATCACCATTTTTCATAGGTAAATCAACTATTTCTATGGGCCAAATTCGTTGGGAATATCCTCTGGTAAACAATCCCAAAAAACTATGGAACATCACCAATTTCAATGGGTAAATCCACTATTTCTATGGGAGTTTCCTCCTGAAGGGATTCGTCCTGAGCGAACGCCGGCCGCTATTGTGGCCAAGGCCAGGCCCAACGCCTTGGGGAGAAACGGACATGAATTGATGGGTAGATCTGGAAAAACCATGGAAAAACATGGCAAAACTATGGACACATATCACTTAGTAGACCTTCAGGGGGATCAGCAAAATTCTGAAAATCAGATCTTAAATTTCGAAAAGAATCTAGGTGTTGGCACTGTGACATTTTTTGGGGGTGGAAAGTCATAATCACCTATTTATAGATGATTTTTTGGATTTAAAACACATTTATAAAGGATTTTCCAACCAGCCATGTTTGATTACCAGAGGGTAACAGTCTTATATAATCAAAAAACATTGGCCATGAATTAAATCCACCATAGTTATGTGTATCTAAATATTGTATACCATTAGTCCACTATAGTCTGTGATTGCACATGGCATACGATGGTTCTATATATAGTTCACTATAATCTATAAACAATTTCACTACAATCTACATATACTACAGTTTCTATATATAGTATCGATTATCCACATATATATATATAATATCCATATATAATCCATGTATCATCCATATATCATCCATATATCATCCAAACAAGTATATATATATCCATGTGTAATCAATACATATCTATCACTATGATGATGATGATTATTATTATTATGATGATTATTATTATTATTGTCATAATGATAATAAGTATTAATATCAATATTATTAACTATTATCAAAGTAATTATCATGCTAGAATGTATTATTATCATTATTATTACTACCCTCTGGTTATGTCAAAATAGCTATTGAAAATGGCCATAGAAATAGTGGAATTTCCCATTAATAGCATGGTGATTTTCCATCGTTTTTTTGTATGTTTACCAGAGGGTATACCCTCTGGTAAACTCACATAGCTATGAAAAATCACCATGTTTACTGGGTAAATGCTATAGGTATTATTATCATCATTATTACCCTCTGGTAAACTAACATAACTATGGAAAATCCACTATAAATAGCCATTTTCAATAGCTATGTTAAATTACCAGAGGGTATACATGTAGTATGCCATGACCATCATGGTTTCCAACCACGCCAAGGTACCGCCAGGTATGACAGGCCCTCGGACAGGCCCAGCAAGCCCAGTGGCCCGGCGGGCAGCCCCCGACCGCGCTGCAGGAAACTGCCCAGGGACCACAAAACCAGGCCTCAGCCAGGAGATTGGCTGAGATGGGACAAAAATCATGGGAAAATCATGGGAAAATATGGATAATACGGGAAAATGATGGGAAAGTCATGGGAAAGTCATGGGAAAATGATGGGGAAATTTTCATGGAAGATTTTGATGATGATGGCATGTCTCAAGCTTTTTGTTTTTGGGGAAAAACCGTAGTTTTTCGGAATCGGGGATGAACTTTGGCAGAAAAAATGGAAAACGTGGAACAAGTCCCAAAAATTGAGGAAATGTAGCAACATCATCTGGTAAACAGGCAAACAAAAAGCCTGGCTGCCAGCTCAATTTGGCAATGGAAAAGGATCGCCATTTATTGTTAATGTGGGTATGTCTGAAGGTGTCTGTATACCCCCAAAATGGCGATGGCCAAATATGGCCAAATGGGAACCTGATGATAATCAAACCCAGAAAGGGCTTCATAGCAATAGCACTCATGTGGTAAACCCATGATTATCTTTGATTATCCCATATTAATATCATTGATTATCCCATTGATTATCATTGATTATCATTGATTATCATTGATTATCATTGATTATCATTGATTATCCCATATTAATCCATATCTTCCTATATTCAATGGATTGGTTTAGGGGAAAATTTACAGGAAAACCCAATATTTAATGGTAAAAACAAAATGGTTTCCTGTAAAATTTCCCTTAAACCAATCCAATGATATATCCTAGCGAACTTCATGGCATCACCGAGTTCACCGAGATCATTCGAGGACCAAGCCAATGGTAACCAAGCAGGAGATGAGTTCAAGCCCATAGGGACCAAACTCGAAGCTATCGCCCCTGGAAACGTTGACCGTTGACCCAACAAATGGCATGTTGGACGGCTGCCTGTTATGATTGTTATAGTATTTAAACTATCGTTTTGGTCAAATTTAATCATGTGAACTGTAGATTCTAGATTTTTCTGCTGTGACACTGTGACACTTCTCTTTTTTGTCATCTTAAAGTATCTTAAAAGGGCATGTCAAATATATGTTGTAATACAGTGCGCCACTCACAGTTTTGTATGATAAATACCACATCTTTGGACCAACTCAAATAGCGCATGTTCACCATCTGGTTGGTATTCCACCAAATAATCCCTACATCGCTACATGGTAATGATTTAATGATTCATCTTAATAATAGCCCCATGATTTTGAAATAGTAAAATATGTAAAATATTGTAAAATGCAGTTCACCCAGGCTTTATCAATCTGGGTTTGACCGTATTTTCCCAGCTTTTTCCCAGCTTTTTCCGCCCTTGAAAGCCTCACAACGTTGAAAGCCGTCAGCAGGGCGTAGAAGGTGTACGGCAGGAAGGCAAGGCCCACGATGAAGCCCGAAAACCCAGAGATTTCCACGGAATCCTCGGGGGGTTCTATGGAAAAAATTGGGCCCATCTTGGGATAAATCCATGGCGATAAAAAATCATTCCTACTCAATGGCCTTAACTTGGAGGTCCATGTTCATCCATGTCCATCCATTTTTCATCCATTTTCACATTCCCGTGGTTTCCTAAGTCATGGGGGGACCATTATACATCATCCATTTTTGGGATTTTCCATAAACCAACCAGCTCTTGGGGTAGCTCCATTGTCCGATCAACACCCGGTGCCTCAGCTGCACTCTCTGCAAATCGAGCTGTCCGCAGATGACCTGAAGCCGCTGATGATTGCTGGTCGCTGCCCATACCTTGACCCTCGACCTGTTAGCAACTGCCTAAAGGGGCCAAGTGAGAATATGTTATGATAATATGTGAGTGACATGTGATAATTCGTCATGTGATAATTCATCATGCGATAATCATCATCTACAAATACCTAGGAAAATATTGTGACAAAGGTTCTTCTCACAACTGCAATGACTCGAACATGACATTTCCCTGAGCTTCAGTCGTTCTGGCCGCTCCAAATTTGGAATCTTTGGTGCCACGAACGCATCGTGCCATATGCAGGCACTGGCAGTTTGGTGTCATGGTGCCGCAGGGGGGAACCAAATCCACATTGGGATTTGGTGATTCATCAACTCATTGTTACAGGGCTTAACTAGATTGGATGATTACTAAAGTTGGGATTACAGTAGTGAATATATAATGAATATATGATGAATATATAATGAATATGAATAATCAATGTTATTTGGATGGTTCTCACCCACCTTCTGGTGTTTAATGATTAAACAGGCTGCTGAAGTTGGGGATTACCCCCCATGAGCGAAGGTGAACGACAAAGACGGGCCAGAGTGACAGTGCCGCCACCAGAAGCAGCTCTGCAAGCAAGGTGCGCCTGTGTAGAATCAGCAGTCGTTTGCTTCTCAAATATCATTACAACATCATTACCATCAGCAATTCTTGGTACTATACATATCTTTCTACATCCCAACATCCCAATATCCCAAGTTACTGCTAGTTGTCTCATCTTATCCCATCTTATACATCCCATAAAGAACACATTCATGTGGTTAAAACAATGCCATTTGCACCATCCCCCAGTCATCACCATGTTTATAGGTGGTGTGTTGAAACCATTCCCAAATTAGGGTAGTTTATGACATTGTTTTAACCGCATTACCCCAATAATAGCTGGAAAAAACGGTGTTAATGATGATTATGCATCATTATGCATCCATGTTAATCATGTTATACTGTACATCCCATTAAAACACATTAAAAAACACATTCTCCCATAGCAACTGCTGCCTCCCCGAGCGGGCCATCATCCAGGCGCCCTTGGTTTACCCCGCGAGCCGCCACCCCGGAGCGGTCCGTCTCTGGCACTGAGCCACAACGAGACATGGGATTTTCATGGATTTTCTGAGTGAAAATTGGGGGATTTTATGATTTTCCCAACTTTTTGTTGGAAAAAATATCGAGAATTGCCATTGATCATATTCAGAAATGATCAATTTATGAGATTGTTTCGTGAAAAAATAGAGAATTGGCATTGATATCAATTACGAGTTAGGAATGGACTTTTTAAGTCTAGCTTTTGGATAGGCTGTGGCAATTTACCATGTTTGCGGACAAAAAATTGCCATTAATGGCACATTTACATCATTTACGATATTTTACGATGATGCTCCCACTAACATATCCATTTAGTGGATTTCCAATCGCGGTGTTAGATTCCCAGAGGATAGTCTGGCAAAAATTCCGGAATTCCAAGTGCTCCTTCCGTTCCGTTCAAGACAACGAAAAAACCAAACAAATGATAATATCTATTATATTCTATTATACTTTTGCAGTTTGTCCAAAAAATACATAGATATCAATGATGTCAATTTGTCAATGCACCATTGACCATGATGCATCTGATGCCACCTTTTTTCATTGAGAACACTTTGCATTCACCTCCCTTGGAGAGGTAAACGCAGTCTAACACTTTGGCGGGAGTGTGAAACAGCAAGCGAGGACCAAACGGGTTCAGCTTGCCGAATTTGATCAACGCAAAGTTGAAAAAGTGTTTCATCATTTCCAACAATCATTTTGTTGTTGATTTGTTCATTTCCAACAATCATTTCCGGCAGACAGTCTGGACAGCGATCACGAGAAACTCGAGAACATTGCGGCCTTGAAAAACAGTTCAGAGAGCATCAAATCAGCTTGTGCAAAACATAGGGTACCCCTAAAATCCAATGGTGAAAAACATCATTTTCCTATTTGTTGATGGTGTTTTAACCTGTTCGGTTTCCGAATTTCCCATGGTTTTTATATATGTAAAATCATGGCAACAAAAACACATGACAATCCAATCTATCATCATTTTCCTAAAGTTTAGACTCCACATCCAGTGGTTCATCCAATCTTTAGGAGATCTCAAAGACCAGGCCCCGCGATGCCAAAAACCCCAGCGATGTTTGTGCCTTGTTGGGGCTCGCTCCATCCTCAACCTCTGCGGTCAGACTCTGGGCTTCAGGGATTGACTGGGGATTGATGAACCCAACAAAAACCACCAGAAATCCAGAAATCCAGGTGGAATCAAAACATCAAAAAACACATATCACATGATTTGATATGATTTGATCATTTTGATCATCATTTCAGGATCCACTAGATCCACTCACTGAATCTTTCACCCAGAATCATTTTGAGATGTTCCCATGATTTTCTCAATGGATTGGTTTGTTGGGGAAAAATTTCAGGAAAACCCCATGATCTTCATGGGAAAATCGATGGTTTCCGGTTAAGATTTTCCCTTAAACGAATCCATTGATTTTCCGTTGGAAGGGAGAAATCACTGATCAAATTCCCACCGCTGCACCTGGTAGATGGACCTTCCCTTGGGGAGAGCTGGTAGGCTATGACTGGTTGCGAGCGCCGGCCTGACAGTTGGCAAGACCTCGAATCTGGGGTGAATAGATATGGAGAATCCATAGTGAATAGATAATACCTATAGATATAAATATAGATATGGATATAGTCATCTGGTTGCTGATGTGTTTGACATTTTTTGACCTATCCAAAAGATTCTAAAAGGTTGATATTTGTCATCTCAATCAATCAGTACCCAAGTTTCGCTGGGAATTTAGTTGAAGAAACATTGAACCACCAGTCATCCAGTCATGTAAGAAATGCCGACAGTGGTCTAGCCCTGTATATGGGCTTGTCTGAAAATGTTGGGATGACACCCAAGTCAAATGGCCGCCATGGCCGTAGTATTGGGGGCTCAGTCCCCATTTTCAGACACACCTAAAATTTTAAAATCCAGTTATTGGTGGGCATTAATATCCCATTATATCACATGATCTCCCATGATATCCCTATTATTGGTTGGGTTAGAAGCCCCTAAATCTCTTGCACATGATTGCTGACAGATTTGATCACAAATCCTTGCCGGATCTTGCCGGGGCCTGTCCCCGCAGACTGCCCTCAGCGTCTTCATGTTGTTGTCACCACCGTGTCTTTTCCTGTCTGACAGGAGCGAAGGATCTAACCCCTCAAATAGGATCAACCTCGAACATACATTGCTTACCCTCTGGTCATTTAACAGGTTGCTATTGAAAATTGCCATTTAATTATAGTGGATTTACCCATTAAAAATAGTGATTTTCCATAGTTTTTTGTATGTTTACCAGGCCGGGTAATTTGAATCATGGCCCCAAATCTAGGGATGAATCCTCTGGTTTCAGACACACCCAAATACCATATCAAGATATATCAAGTTGGCTGTTACACATCCAGGCAAACATCTCCCCACAATTAAAAAAAACACCACAGATACTCCATAACATTTCCCATGGACATATTCCAGAAATTTCCACAATCCCCATAATATATTATGTATACTATAATATATACTATAATATATACATATCCATGATATCAGATATCCATGATATCAAATGATATCCATTAAACTATTGAGGCCAAAAACCCAGTCCAAAAAACAGGATTCATATGATTCATGGCTTCCCCAGTCCTTTCAGGCTTCTCTTTAGCATCTTCCAACTCACCGTGTGAATCGCGCAGAGCAGCCATGTAGGTCCTTGACTGCATGGCTAAACGTCTCAGAATGGATTCGGATACCGAAAAAAATATGGCCAGTTAAAATATATCAATCTATGATAATCTATGGTCATTTTAGAGTTTTACATTGGGACAATGATGATAACGAGAAACAATCCCAACAATCCAAATTTTGGGGGTTGGTACTCTTCTAACGCATATAGACAGGATTCTGGAACAAACCATGGGAAAAACATGAAAAAAACACATTTGGAGCCCCACATGAAGGGAGTTTGATGCTCGTCTTTTTGCGCTTTCGGAACACCTGGTCGGACAGGCAAAATGGACACTTCAGACGCCACGGATTTGTTGCAGCATGTTTCCGGGGCCCGTGCTGCCCTCCTCTTTACCTGCAGTTGGGTGTGGAAATCACATATTGAACATTTCTGCAAAACGATGCAAGTGATATTTTGGAGAACCAGGAATTTAAAAAGAAAAACTGAGTCGGAATATATGAAGCAAAGGCCGTTTTTAAAGCCGACCGACTCAGAGGAGCTCAAACGAATGTTGAAGATGACACTATTTACCCTCTGGTAAACGTTTACAGTTTGCGAACTGGAAAATCACTATTTCTGATGGGTAAATCCACTATTTCGACTGGGCAATTTTCAATAGCTATGTTAGTTCACCAGAGGGTAACTCCCTGAGTTCTCTTTGATCTGATTTAACACACATGGCCACATGACAGTTTTCTGAACATTTTTGAACCGTATCGGAGTGTTCAAGGCTATGGCCACGAGCAACAGGACGTTCAGATCTTCGCCTGAAATCCGATGCAGGGCTTTCGTTTCGTCAGCGGCCTGTGCTAAAACAGGCCAGTGTCACGGCGCACGTTCTTTCCTTGGAGCCTGTCAGGACCAGTGATTCTTTCGTGCGCCGATGTGGAGCGATGTGGAGGGCCCCAAAGTTATAGCCAGTACTGGGTGTGTCTGAAAATGTTGTGTACCCCAATCAACCCAATGGTTTTGCTGATCATTATCCCTATTAAATGGCTATTTCATTGGGGATATACCCTATTTTCAGACACACCATGAAAATCCAACAGCACTGACCCACTCTTCAGTCACCTCTTGTCGAGTGCGCTCAAAGTTGTCTACCTCCAAACGAGGAAAACGTTGGATATGTTGGATCCCCAAAGCACAAAACAACGGCAAAGCGATGCACGACGATGCGCTCCCCTTTTGTCACGGCTTCAGCAGCAAACTGGGCCACACCTCAATGGCAGAGTGACGCAGTTCTTGCAGTGCAATTTTCAAATCATTCATGTTCCTTTTGGGATGTGATGGTAGATGTTTTCCATGGTTTTCCGTGTCAGTGTCAAACTCTTTCAAGCATTTTTTTCCGCATGTTTTCTCGCATGGTGTTTGCTTGCGGGGGCCTTTTGCCCATGCTTGCAGTCTTCCCAAATCAACCGCAGCTCAGCTTGTGCACAAATCTCCAGGGCTAAGGCATCCGTCTCGGAAAAACCACTGGAAACTTCTCGGGATGGTTTGGTTTGGGGATGGTCATCCTCCACATCTAGAGTATCTTCTGCATCAGATTCGATGTCCGCGCTTTCGTAGCTGGGAGTTGTTGGATTTTGGGGATTTGGCTTGGGACCAGTGGAAGAGCATGACAAAAGCACCAGATCCTCTTGGGCTTCACGTGCCAGACTGGAGGATCGAGATAGAAACATCTTGGCATGGCGCTGTTGGATCTTCTGTAACACGCTTACAGCTGTCTCTGCCAAAATTTCATCATCTGAATCCTGAGATTCCGATCTTTTGAATCTGAACTGTTCAGATTGAGCTTTACGGCTATAAGTGGAAGCCTTCCGGCTGTCGCTCTTTCTGGAAGTTTTGAGTGCCTGTCTTTCAGCACACATCTGGAGCTCCAAACATGGCTCACAAAAATCGGATCAGGGACAAGGCCCAAATTGACCAGTTGGTTAGTATGGCTGAGAAATTCTTCTCAACTTCTCAACTTGTATCCATGGTTTTAATGAGAGAATTGAAGTTTCAAAGTCTTCAAAAGAAAATCGAGCTGAAATTGTCATTCAATTGCCATTTCCCCTTGCATATGACATATGACCGGCTGATTCTACCCTGACTATTTCACTTCAAACAGCTTCGGCAGTGTGGACAGTGCAGACATCGTGTGACCACCAAGTTTCGGCCAAAGATGCCCCATTGGTGCTGATGATCATTCAAAAACGCAAATCATCACCACCCAAATCATCATCTGGCAGTGGTTCAAAACATGTCAAACCCCTGTACCATCCTGTACCCCTTTTTTGTTCACATCAAAACAACTGGGATTTATGGATGTTCGTCCCCTTAAACATGGTAACAAATAGGTATTGATCCATAGCCATCTATAAATCTGGGTTTTAAAAAAAAAATCACTAACCTGAATGTTGGGCCATTTGGGGATGATTTCCCTTATGAACCATGATTACCCAGATAAATCATCAATGGTTAATGAGGTGAGACTACCAGAGTCTAGTGAAACACTCCGAGGCATCTGCCAGAGGAGCTGCTTCACCGGGCCTTTGCCATCCACCTATAACAGCAACGGTCAAAAACATGCGACCATGGTAACCATGGAAAATACACCATATATGACTAATGTATATACTTGTATATATGGGGTGTTTGCAAAATGTTGGTTCCCGAAAGCGGTCGAAATTCGCGTTCTGCCTGGGGCCCGCCTTTTGGTGAATTCATTTCTCACATGTCCTCTTTTTTTAAACCTTTTCCCTAAAATTGTTCCTAGTTTGACTGCCAGTGCTTATTTTTTTGAAGTTGAAGAAGACTCCGGGAAAGGTCAGAAACAGGTCAGAAACACCAAAAAAGGCAGCACTTGCCTAGCATCCATCCATCCATCCACCTCATCTCTTATAATTGCTACTTCTACTTCTACTATTACTATTACTACTTCTACTACTTCTACTACTTCTACTACTTCTACTACTTCTACTACTTCTACTACTACTACTACTACTTCTACTACTACTAATTCTACTAGTACTAGTACTAGTACTAGTACTAGTACTAGTATTTCGAGTACTAGTAATCATTTTACTTTGACTATTACTAACAGTGTTTCTCGTTTGGCTGCCCGTGCTTATTTTTCTGAAGTTGAAGAAGACTCCGGGAAAGGTCAGAAACAGGTCAGAAACAGGTCAGAAACAGGAGAGAAACAGGTCAGAAACACCAAAAAGGCAGCACTTGCCTAGCATCCATCTCTTATCATTGCTACTTCTACTTCTACTATTGCTACTTCTACTACTTCTACTACTTCTACTACTTCTACTACTTCTACTACTTCTACTACTTCTACTACTTCTACTACTTCTACTACTTCTACTACTTCTACTAATTCTACTACTTCTACTACTTCTACTACTTCTACTACTACTACTACTATTACTACTACTACTGCTGCTGCTGCTGCTACTACTACTACTCCTACTACTACTACTACTAGTAGTAGCACTAGTACCAGTATTTCGGGTACCAGTAATGATATTACTTTGACGATCGCTAAAATTGTTCCTAGTTTGATTGCCCGTGCTTATTTTTTTTGAAGTTGAAGAAGACTCCGGGAAAGGTCAGAAACAGGTCAGAAACAGGTCAGAAACACCAAAAAGGCAGCACTTGCCTAGCATCCAACCATTTACATTCGTTTTTTTGCAAGCAT
>Ga0126342_10008740_pt1 | contig 18152 bp, 20 predicted proteins | sample Cyp1metagenome_FD_92528 | JGI IMG/M metagenome (GOLD analysis project Ga0126342, IMG submission 92528) | Coral microbial communities from Lord Howe Island, Old Settlement Bay, Australia - Cyphastrea 1 metagenome | ecosystem: Host-associated > Invertebrates > Cnidaria > Coral ... | reverse complement strand
TGGGTGAAAAATCTCTGGGTGAAAAGTATATGGGTGAAATGTATTGAAGAGTCTCTGGGTGAAAAGTTTGGTGGAAAATAGGGGTAGATGGGATGCTGGCTTTCGTTCCCCCCTTCTCAGGTGATGAGCTTAGCAGTTTTTAGATGGACAATGACTCGTTGTTCCGAATAAAAACGAAAAAGACAATTTTTAGATCTCAAAAAACTGGACTCCACACATTCCATGGAATGATGGGAAACTACACCATAACTTGGTGGTTTTTAGTGGCTTCATTCTCTCCCATTGACATCCCAATGGCCTCCAGGAGACGATCGAGCGCTTCCTCCCGGGACGGCCCTCCACGAGTGCCACTGTGGGCGGTGCACTCAAGGAGTTCCGCGAGGCGGTTCAAAGTGGTGTTCAGCAACATCAGGTTTCACTGGGGCATATTGAATCAATAAAATGAATGATCAATTGTCAATTGTAAAAAAATATCATAAGTTTAATGTATATATATATGTATGTATACATCTAAGGCATTCTTGAGGCATTATCTCATTTGTGTTCCTGATTCATTTCTTTTTGAGAATGGGAGGATGATCCCTCTTGATCATATCCTTGAGAGTGGGGATCTACCAGTCGGTTACTGTAAACTAATGTTGTTTTTGTTTTCAAGCATTAAATATGGCAAACTTTAAGGGGTAGTGTAAAATGAGGATTATCAGGGGATGGAATGGGGGGCACGATTTTCAGGCGCATCTATCTGAATTGTTATGTCCACCTGGTTACTCCACCAGTTCCGGAATCTATATACTGAGAATATGTTTTTTGGAGGGGCCACCTTGAGCAAATCCAGGTAGGTGGCAATGGCTTAGTTTTTTGAAGTTTTTGACCATTTAATTTTATATAAATCAGGGAAGCTCCCCTACCCAGCTGAGAAACACAGAGATAGAAAGGGACATATGTGTTTTCCCGTTGGTTGTGCTGGTACAGTAAATGGTCTCAAACCGACACCTCAAGGACATCATTGCTTTCATTCTAAAAAAATGCCGACAGATTTATGAATCAACAACCCCTTCCGAAATCATTCCCTTTCTCCCCCTGACATCAATATATACACAACACACAAGCCGGAGTGCTCAGCCCACAATCTCCCCCTGCGCTTTCCTAGGGTGGAGTTGCGGAGCCCATCCCATGCGACTAGCCTGTGGTATTTTTCTTTTACCAAGGTATATGAAATCGGGTTTACCCTATGATATTGTGCAGGCACATCCCACCCAGCCACCATTCCCAGACTTGGTTGATGGGAAAATTGACCGGACCCCCCCTGTATTTGAGGGTTAAAACTCCATGGTGTCCGGTAGATTCCCAAGAAAAAGCCACCCATTGACGGCCACCATGCGGCAGATTAGTGCCCTGAGCCGTGAACTGATCTTCTACAAGTCGCGCTTAGATGGCCTGGTGCGTTCCGTGGAGATCATTGGCAGGTCGGGGTGGTCCTCAGCTGGTGAATCGAATTGAAATCCTGGCATCTTGTAGATGAGGCCCCGTAAACAGCTGCAAAGAACCCCCATTTGCAGATATAACTATCATAAATTCATATAAATTCTGGTGTAACAAAGGTTACAAACCAAATATGAAGCCAATTTTTCTATCCCAATCCCCATGATGTGATGTGATTTGCTGGTGAAATCCCAACTTTTCGGGTTCAGATTGGCAGGAAGATGTTCGAATACTTCGAGGATCGGGATGACCGCTTGATCTACCACTCAGTGCCTTGGTGGCGGCCTACAGGGTATAGTTGTATGATGTTGGATGCGGGTGATGAAACCATGTCAAAGCCACAAAAAGATATGGAAAACACCTGGAGAGAAATAGGAAAGTGATGGAAAGTGAAGAGTAACATCCCACTAAGTGTCGCTGAAGTAGGAACATATGTGATATTACAGGTATATCTTTTCGACGTTTTGACTCAAATTAATACTTTTGAAGGCTGGCCCAGGCTGGAAGTGAGTGATCCTTCGGAAGGTAGGCATTGCCTGATAGCGATGCTTGATTTCGTCAGTTTGGCTGCTGAATCCCAATAAAACAATCCCCGTGAATTGTAGTGAACTATTTGCTATTGATTCATATTCAATCATATTCATATATGTTATATATATATATATCTATCTATCTATGTGATCATATATATATATCCATCTAGTTGTTGGATATCTGATATCATGTCCCATTGCATCTTCATCTTTGGTGGTTGAATTCCCCAGGTGACACTGGATCCCACGGCCTTGATGAATGGCACGCTGCGGAACAACACCAAGAACAAGGTGCAACGTTCGTTCGTTGATACATTTCATTGGCATAGTTGATAATGGTTGACATACTGTATATACACATGTATATAGTATAGTATGGGATGGTATAGTATAGCATAGTAAGGCATAGTATAACAGTATAACATGTATAGATGTGTGCGTTAGATCATGATGTCCCGCAGTTCTTACACAAGTTCCATCATCATTTCCGCTTGCGGCTCGCCCTTCCTTTGGATAGGACACCTACACCGTGGATTCGGTGGGTGAAGTGCCAATCAAGAAGATGACAGAGAAGTTCCGCCGCAATCCCGAGGTGGCTCCCAGAAATGTGGATTGAACTGGTTGGAAAAATGTTTGGATCATGGTGGATCACAATCAACTGGATCACGAAGTAAAAATTTGAATTGAACGTTTGAAGTTAATGGATGTAGCCAAGCCAAGAAAAAGGGAGTTCACGAATGCATCTTGGATTATGGGATTTCAGGGGATTTAAAGTTTAAACCAGCAAGGTGGGGTTAATCAGACAAAAAGCGGATATGCGGATTTACTGGGCACAACCAAGAATATGATACACGGCTGTGTTTGAAAATGACGACCAGCCACCCAAAAAGACCATTCTATACAAGGGAAATATAATGATAAACTGTCGGATCTCCCGATGCCTTAATTTTGTCAGACATGCTGGGCCTTATGTTTTTGATCCTTCTCCTGAAAACTCACAAGGGGAAAATTGCAGACAATCATATTTTCCCAGTGGGTTTCTGGTCATGGCTTTCATGTGATTTTCACAGGTATACGCACGGGCTTTAAATTCTGTGAAGCTGATTTTTTGGGGATCTTGAATCCATTTGGACGACTCTTTCCCATGTTCGCCGCAACCCTGACGTTTCTCCATGCTGATACCGCATATGCCAAATCCCTGCGCAGGGCTAGCCTTTTTTTCATATGTTCAAAACAATAAACCCTAAAACCCTAAAAACCTAAGCCCCGAAACCCTAAATCCTGAAACCTAAAGATCCTGAAGTCAAAATCGCTGCGCACATCCTCTTGTGACAAGTATGTGATACTGTCCAGGTGTGTTTTGCGGATATGGAGAAACGTCCGGGTTGGGGTGAACATGTTTGATATGTATGTGGAGGGACTCAATCATTTGATCTTTCCGAGATGGAATTGAACCATTAAAAGTACGTTCCTTGATGGGTTTATTTTGGAGGGTTATACTAACTGCTTTATTGGAGTTATAAGTGATAACCCGTAATAGGAATATGTTCTAACCAACAAGTATAATGGGATGGAACAGGTGTATTTTTCATTGCTCAATTGGTTCTTGATCCAGAAATTGACCGCTTACAGGTTCCCGCAGACGAGGACATTGCGAAGATCAGTTTCTTGGATGGACGTCGCGGGGTGCCACTTCTATTCATATTTGCATCTGCATAACTTTCAACATGCATGAATGTATATATTTGTATGTATATGATCATTATCATTATTATTTTATATACATATATATATTGATTATTTATTTGCTTGTTAAATGTGAGCCTATATATATATATATGTGGGTAGGTGGATAGATTGTTTTTCTATCAGAAATTTAGAATTACCTCTCTCGTGCATTTTCGACCGTTTTTCAATGTCAAAGATCCCTACCATGGGATGAATCAAAGTCAGATGTGTTTCAAAACCAAGGTGTTTGTGGAGAGCCACAGACAACAAAACAACAAAACCTTTCAAGCCATGGAGTGAAAAGAGACCAAGCTGAAGCCTAGAGATATGAGTCTACTTAATTTTATAATATATATATATGATATAGATGAATGTAGATGTAGCATGATGTAGATACAGTTTGGATTTTGAATTATCCCACTTTGCGTCGATGAGTTGATTTCAAGATGATCCTTATGGATCCTTTTGATACTGTGGATGGGCCAGCAAAATCCTGCACCAGTTGTATAATAGATGGTTTATCCATGTTTATCCCACTATGTATAGGGTTTCAACCATCCTTTTGGTGGTGCAGGATTTCGCTGGCCCATCCACAGTATTGTTTTCATGATTTTTGGTAATCCAAACGTGTGGTTTTCTTTCTAGAACAATTCGCCCACCAATTCCAGGATGTTGTCATCCTAGTTGCCCAGGCCCAGGGTGGACCTACCTTTTCCTCCGAGGTTTCTATCTGACGGAGCAGAGTTCCACCTCCATCTACTCATCCACTGGGAAGATCCGGGTCGACTATCACCGAGAACCTGGATCCTTAACATTCAGAAGCTCGGCACGGACGGCACGGATGGAAAAGATGCTGGCGATCCCTTGGTTCTGTGATACCCTACGGTTATTTAACATAGCCATGGTATAGATGGCCCATAGAAATAGATGGTTTACCTATTAAAGATGGTGATTTTCCATGGCAAACTGTTAAATAACCAGATGGTATAGATGAATTATATGTGAATTGTCCAAGCTAGAAGCCTCTTATTTAGTTCCTGGATTTCCCAGCCAGACCTGTTTGATGGCTCATGATGATCCCAACCCCTGACAACTGGGGGGTTCCATGAAATAAACAATCCAGCTTTTGGGGATCCTCCATTTATGGAGACCCCAAGTGAAGGGGATGGGTACCAGACCCAGCCGTCCTGTCATCCTAAGGGCAATGTATGTACCACTATGAAGATGGCAACTTGCGACGACGACCTGCGAATCTTCCACAACCAACTCAGGCGGGTTACCTTGGTGATAAGAAAATACGGGAGAATGAAAGAAGAATGAAGTAGACACCATCAGACATGGAATTCAAACCCATTTATCATCATTTCAATGGATTTAAAGCCATCCAACTCGGATGGGAGAATTGACCGGTTGATATTTCATGGGAAATTTAAGCAAGGTTTTTAGATAGGAATTTTAAAGTCAGAGTTGACTGGACCTGAACCACGAGCTGCGTGGGAGTTGGGTGTTCAGCTGAAATGAAATTTGCCGACAACAAATGTAAATGGAGGTTTCCATAAACGGGGGATTCCCCAAAATGGATGGTTTATAATCCTATTAACATGGATGATTTAGGAGTACCCCCTCAATTTAGGAAAAGTCCTTAAATATTGCAGTAGAACGACCCATCTTCAGCGGCATTGCAACTTTCCTGATGTTACCCGATTGGTTAATCCGCCAGACATGGGGAATCTACTGAGATTAGTTTTTGCTTGTATTATGTATTGCCCATCTGGATCACAAATTGAAGTCCACCCAACAATCATCAACAATCCCCATCTCCAACTGGTTTGTTCTTCTGCAGCACGAGGCGGAAGTGCATAAGCTCCTGCAGATGCAGTCCACATGTTGGGGCACCAAACCTGGCTTCGCTGGCAGAAACGGGAAAAACTACAGAGAACAACATGAGACCCAGCTGTTTTTACCATGAAATACATGGAATTTGGTAGAGTGGCACTGCACATTTTGGTGTGGGAAGTCTGGCTTGGAACTCTCATGGGATCTGAGGTCGGGAGCGAATCACCAGTTCCCACAACAGCATCACACAGGACTGCTGGGATAGGCGGATGTGGCATTCCTGAACCAAACGCAGAGGCAACGGTCTATGCAAAATGATGGCTTCCAGAGCAGAGTTAGGTGAAGTAAGAGAAGTTTGAGTTTTTGTGGAGCTGGCTTCCAGCTATAAGAGAGGGTAGCAAGGTATCCCGAAGGGATGTTTGCACGACTGAGGACATCCAGTTGCAAGCTGATATGATAGGCCACGCCAAACGCCTTCTGGTTGGGGTTTCAAATAAGTGGTGTTTTTCAACCATGCTTGGGATGATTGGTTGAGATGCCTAATCCTGTTTGGGATGGGTTACCAAAACCACCAACCATTCTAAGCTTCATATATCTTCATGTGTCCAGACCTTTTAAAGCATATTATATAAAAGGTTTCGGAAGATGACAGATACCCAATATGCTCCAAGCATGCTTTTCTGCAGGCATTTCCACCAGGCATTTCCAGGTGGAAATAGCCCACCTGTATGTAAACATACCAGCACCAAGTAGCAGTCAGATCTTCCGGTAGGTTATATACCAGAAAGATGGCTCCCCCAGTTATGTTTGTTGGTTCATTTTCGCTCATGCAACTGCAGATATAACCACGATTCACCATCCCATCTAGTTAATTACAACTTACATGAAGTGTAAAAAACAGATGAAGAGCTATCCGGCTAAATCCCCAATTTCTGCATATGTTGGCTGTTTAGATCACCATATGTCGTTTCTCTTTAAACGTTTAAAGGCCCCGTCATTCACCGGTGAAGTCTCTTTCGGAAGGAGCTCACGGCTCGACGCAAAGACGAGATCAGCATCCGTGGCATGCGCTCAGTGGCAGCAGGGAAGAAGCGTGATCTCACGACCATCCCAGGTGGGGAACCAGATGGGAATCATATTTTGATGGGATTATAATGGGATTAATTATGATGATTATGCCGTATGGGATTATCCCATCATAATTATGGTTCCCATATGGGATTATCCCATCTATAATGGCTGGTTGGTGGTTTCAAACATGGCTTTATGTTAATTTACCAGGGTCGTCATGTTAATTTACCAGAGTGTAGTGGGATTATGCCATATGGGATTATCCCATCATAATGGTTCCCATGAATGGGATTATTATTATGATTATAATGATGATGGATGATGATGGGATTATGATGGGATTATGATGGGATGTAATATTGTATGGATACCAATATGGGATATACAATGGGATTATGTAATGGGATTATAATGGGATGATGATGGGATTATAATGGGATTATGCAATGGGATTATTTATTCTCACTACCATATTCATGGATACCAATGGGATTATAATGGGATTACAATGACGGTGGGGTTTTTCATTGATGACAGAGATCCGTTCATGGATATGACTGGGATTTTTTCACGGTGTTAAAATAGTGATTAATCATGGTCAATATATAGTGGTGAACAATGGTTGATATTCATTACCCTCTGGCTATTTAACATAGCCATGGGAAATGGCCCATTTATAGAGGTTTACCGTATCAAAAATTGTGATTTTCCATGGCTATGTTAAATAACCAGATGGTAATAAGGTTAATGATGGGAATCGGAATCAAACCAGTACATGGCCAGCTGAATTGGGAATTGGCCTTGAAACTAATTTCAAACATTACAAAATGAAGGTGTAGATACAGGTCTGATATGGTTTGTTTTTTTTGGTGATATTTGCTTCGAAATTGAAAATGAAGGATTTGATATTGAGAAAAACCAATTGCGTTCGCCTACTTGTGCCCTTTCTTGCACCATGTGTGCCCAATTTATGGCCACTTGAATGGGGAAGCGATGATCATCAGATTCTGGGGTCCCTCATTTTCAGACCAGCCTGTTCCGAAGATCATTTGGATGGTACGTGGAAGGGACTGTTTTCTTTGTTCCAAAGATGAATGTGGTTGATTTTTCTTTGCTGGAGTGCATGGAGGGGCTTGAGAAGATGTGGAGTGCTGAATTGTATGACATGTGACATGCGTGGTTTGTGTCATGGGAATCGTGCACTAAAGGCCTGGGGTGACTGAAAAGAAATTAGGGGCAGAAAATAACACAATCATTTTCTATGGCATCATTTTTTGTTAAGTCAACGTTGTTTTGGTAGTACCTTGAGATATTTAAGAACCAGCGGGCCATCTAAATTAGTCATGTCCTGTCCCGGAAACATCATCATCTCTTTTGATGACAGGCAGCCGCGATGATGTGCTGGAACCTTCAGTCTATGACCTGGCCCGTGAAAGCGCACGGGTGGAAGGCGAGGCGACTTTGGTGCAGGGACAGATGCTTTTGTTTGTACGGGACGAACCTGTGAAACTTAGAGATCGTTCATATTCGTTCATGTTTTTGCCTGGAAACAAGCACAAGGATCGAGGTGTTCTATGGCTTTCCCCGGAAATGGGACCAACATTAATTTGGAGGTTCTTGGAAATCCCCAAAGTTTTTCAAAAACATCACGAGATGTCTCACATCGAAAATTTTACGAGGCTCTCGGGAAGGACAAGAAGAGGAGAAGCAGGAAGAGCAGACGTCCAAGGTGACATGGTCAAACGTCATGGTTGGGGATGCAGCAAACATTGGATTTGACAACAATGTTAGTAAAGCAATAAAGAACCACCCATATGATCCTATATGTAGATGGTTTATACCACCCATAAGAATGGTAGAACTGGGGATGGGTTACTATTGCTATTGCTTTACTATATAATATCAATATTATTTGACATGATCTCACCAACAGATATGAGCAATGTTAAACAACAACCAGAAATAGAAAGACATGATTCTCTTCATAGACCACACGTTGACGGAGAGTTACAATACAAGAATTGCACCTGCATCTCATCTTATGCCATGGTTCAAAAGTGGAGAACATAGCCTCTCTCGGGACCAGGATTTGAAGGACAAATGATGGATCCTCTTTGGCAACATGATGTGTTTGGAAGATGACCTTCCAGCCCTGATTTTTTTGAGATGTGATGAGATGTGTTTTTTGTCAACTTGAATGATATTTCGAGTGCCATATCAGGTCTGCAAGAGTTGATTTCCATATCGTAGCCATGGGGTGTGGTGTTCACCTTTGCTGGTGTCGTTGAGGTGGACATTCTGGCGCCGTACTTGGTGGATTTTGTTAACAAGGAGCCAACCAGCAAGATGAATACAGCAATCCCTTGGCCTTATTGATACATATTGAGGCCTTATTGGTACAAATTGAGGCAGACTACTGGGAAACTGTGGTTTGGGAAGTTTGGGATTCAGTTGTTATTTTATGTCGGGTGGTTAACAATACCATCGAGCACCTTGGTTGAGCACCTGGCAGACCTCTGGACCTGGAGCTAGCCAAAGTCTTTGGGACACTTGGAAGTAAGCTAGGCAGCTAGGGCGAGTAGATGATGAATGCCTAGGATTAGTGATAAATAATCCTGGATCCGGAGAGTAAGTAGGTGTAAGCCTAGGGTGACTAGCACCTAGATCCCCCAAAACCTTGGAATAAATCACTGGAAAGATCTCGCGGTTGTCGGAATGTCACCACTCTATGGCTCACCAGAACTTCAGGACTCATTCCAGTTGTAGGGAGTCTGCAGTGCTTTGCACAGATTTCTTTAACCATTTGTTATTGTTGCCGTATTTTTAGTTTGTACAATTTTACAAATTAAGACTATAATATACAAATACAATGATTACAATGCTTCACAAAAACGAAATTTATCGCGTTTTCTTTTTGGGTGGTGTTTGCTCGGGATTGTATATAGTGGTTAAAAGTATGTCAAAGCAAGTTTTTCCGTAAGTCATTCTACGACAATTCTTACACTTAGCCATATCCTGCCATGTGTGATTTTCTGTGTTTGAAAACCCTGTTTTTCCGTTGCGTTTTTCCCATATCAACCAGGTTGCCGACTTCAGGAGACAGGGCTAGTGCAGTTGGATTCTCTGCAAGCAGAGTTAGTCGCCAAAAAGTGCACCACGGATTTCCGCAGCTTGAAGCGAAAAACGGGTGAAACCTGATGGACTTGTTATATCTTTTCATGGATTTGTGGGAGAGATTTAACCAACAAACAGGAGATTTATATGTGATTTAGGGGGATTTTGCCAAGAATGGAGAATTACTCAGCAACAATTGTGGGTTTAATCAGCTGAAATTTGATATTTTTTTTGGAAATTTGAACTGGGCTTTTTTACTGACGAAAAACATTGTTGTTTAAGTCAGGATGTCATGGAGATATGGATTTTTAAACCATGTAGAACCAAGAATCTGATATTTGGAGGTGGTTGATAATGGGGTATGCTCCGAAAACCCACCAAAATGTTTTTTTTAGAGATGATGATCAACCATTGGATTTTCGGGCATCCCATTGTGAAGGCCACACCAAGTAGCAGACGTTTGTTACTTTGTTGTGTGGTAAAATAATCTTCTAGGAGGGTTTAGGGGCAAAATCATGTTCCAGCAGAGCCTCAAGCAACACAAGTCTTACTTCATTACTTTGACCATCAAAGAATCAACATGTTTGCACCTGAACAGTTTCTTTTTCGTTCCAACTGGCACAGGTTTGAATCAATAAGAATGATCCCACCTTGAAGCTAAGATGATCTAAGATGGACAACCCTGAAAAAATGCAACTGTTGAGCTCCTATTTGATCGAGTACTTGTTGCTTGTTGATTTCCCCCCAAAATCAAAACATCCTACATTAGATGCGTTATGTATGTATATATAATAAAAATTAGTGAATATATATTATATTATATTACATTTATACTATGTTATATTGTATTGTATTGTATTGCATTGTATTTTATATATATATATATGTATATATATCTTGAACTCTGACAACTTGTACTAGATTTCAAGTATAAGCTTGCACCCAATCATAAAGAATTGACAAGTTGGATTGTGTTCAATGCGTTCAATCATATAATTCCCATTCATTATACCCAATTATAATCATAGCTTGTATCATTCATGTTTTTTATCATCAATCATGAATCATACCCTCTGGTAATTTAACATAGCTATTGAAAATCACCATTTATAGTGAATTTTCCCATGAAAAATTGTGATTTTCCATAGTTATGTTAGTTTACCAGAGGGTAACCGTCATAGCCATGGCCTTTCCACAACACCGGGACCAACATCGCTGGGTTTCAGCCCGCCGTGAGGCAAGCGCTTGACGGACCGGGCGGAGATCATCCAACGGCGTTTGGAGGAGATCATCCGTCAGTAGCATATGTTTGGCCAAGGTTGGCCACATGAATTGTGGTGATATGCCATAGATATGCCATAGATATGCCATAGATAGTGGGATAAAAATCATGGGACTGCGAATATCGTCTACCCTAGCCGCTTAGTCCCAATCGATAATCTATAATCATGATCAAATTCCATTGGGACTAAGCCAAGGATAATCGCAACCGTTTCACAAACCTTGGTTAGTTTATAACTTAGCAAAACTCTGCAGGTTGAGCAGGGGCCCAACACACCAAGGAGATGATGGCTACACTCCCAATTTTCACCCCTCAAAATCAAGTTCAATAGGGGATTATATAAGACATACTAAAACTCATATCACAGGAAATTCAATCCCAAATGTTCGTAAAATATACATTACATGTGAGTAAAATCGGCATGCTCCTTGGCTTTTCACCAATTTATCAAGGGAAAAGTTGGTTTACTCTAATCTACGACTATGAATTTGGTAGAATTCAACCATATGGCATTTACCAATCGTCACGAGTAACAAGTCGAACATCCCAACGTTCACCGTTGAATGATAGACTCCCACACGTAAAACCCATGGCCCATTCGATCCTCACCGGTGAAATCCCAACGTTTGACGCAGGAAGAGCAGGAACTACTTCGGAAGCGGCGTGCACAGATGCAACGCAGAGGGGATTCGGTGGAGAAGGACGAGCAAGCCTTCGCTGCGCTGCTTGGAGCAGTGGGGTTCCATGGTTCCATGGGATGAGTCGTTGGAAATTGGGGGCTTCACCGTGAAAAAGTAGGGATTTCAGGACTAACCAATGGAGACTACAAGATGGGAATATGGGTAGCCTTGAAGAAAGCCTTTGGACATTTCACACCATCGGATAGCTTGCTGGTGCCTTGATGATCCGTTGGAAATTGAATAAACTTAAGCATCAAAAATAATGGGGACCATCAACTATGGGGGATGATATTTGCTGATATGGGTGGTAAGTCATCCCCCAACATCGAATGCTTGCAGCCACAATACATTTCCAATCATGTCCATACAGATCCAATACCTAAGCAGTTTCGATTGGGGTGCTCAATTTTTCTGGGAAGGATTGTTTTGTTTTTAATTGGGGATGTCTAATCGTTAACACTAGGGATATCAACAAGCCACGAGACAATTCTGAGTTTAACCCGCTAGAATGGTAATAGAAAGAATACAGTCATGGGTGAGCATTGGCAAATGGTTGGTTTAAGAGGGATCTAACCAAGAACAAGATCAATTGCGGAGTTTTTTTTTGAGCATGAACAATTGGATTTTGACCAACACTAACAAGCTTGGTTGATGGGTTGATTATGCCGAAACAACAGGGTAGCACAATGTAGCGCAGTGTCGAAGCCACAATTTTTGCAGGCTATTTGAAGGTAGCCACGATAAAGTGGGGAATGTTCAAAAAGACCAACTGGAATGGAAGTTGCAAAAAATGGGAGGGATTGATATACCCTCTGGTAACCAAACATGGTAATGGAACATCCTATGTTTTAACTGTTTTTTCCCATTGAAACCTATTTACACATATATATATATAGGAGATTTTCAATTGCTATGTTCTTTTACTCTCCATCCTTGCAGCCTGCCGGGGATAATGAACCCCCACTGACTGTTATTGAACCCCCACTGAGTGTTATTTTTTTTAAGTGGTTTGAAGTGCACCAACCATTATTTAAGATGATTTGATCATCATATCTTGAATGATTAGCAACCTTATGGCCGACCAAGCCCTTTGTAACTGATTGTGGATATGGAAACCATGAAATTCATGGCCCGACAGATCAGATTTAGAATCTAGAAAAAATAAAGATTCAGCTTACGAATATATATGTAGTCTTCATGTACGAATTACATACTCAGATGTGAGCTTCATAGTCTATAAGTATTTTTGTTTTCTTTTGTATAGCATCAGTATATAAATAGTCTAGAAGCATATATAACTGTATGTTACTGTATTTGCATTTATTTGCTATATATTACCCAATATGTAGATAAACATCTGTCATGCTAGAGTCACCAAAGTGTATGAATGCACATCACTTATGCAGCTATCCCTAGCCACAGTGGTCATAACCGTTTTCCCTCTTTAAACGCACCACCAATTCCCAACTGGGTTTCCAGTTGGCAAGTGGCTAAGAACCATACTATAACCATACCCAAACCATACTATAACGATACTATAACCATACTAAAATCATAATATAATCATACTACAACTCAGTCATATATGGAATATATTCCCAGTTTTCTGAGGCAGTTTTCTAGGGTATTTCCCGGTCCCTCACCCCTCAGACCACAGGTATCAAGACGAGGCCATGTTCCGCACGCAGATCTTGGAGCAGCGCCTGGCTCGGCACGAGATGCAGGCCATCGAAAAGTTCCAGGACGACGTCGCACCGGGGTATGGGGACTCGCGGCCTGGGCCTTGGGCTTGGGATAGTTGTCTTCTACGACCTTCGAGGGTAAGTTTTTGAAAGGGATCCCCTAATAGAGGCTGCGGTTAGGGAGTGACCTTTGCAAGGGCCCTTCAGATGTCGATGATGTTGTGATGTTGATTGGGATCCGTAGTAAGTGAAGCTAGATGAAGCTCATGCCGGGTTGGTGCTTGCGGACATCTGGGTTACATCATGTTACATGAACATCACTGACAAAAACACACACACATACACATATGTATATTATATATATATATATATATCCTGGATATTCGTTGGTTACAAATTTCTTTCCAGGGCAGATTTATTTTCTGTAGATTTGACCATTTCAAAATAAAAAATACCATTTCAAGAAAACAAATACCACTTCATGTTCTCATGTTTAAGTCATGTTGAGTCTGCCCGGGTATTTCCGCCCTTTTCCCGGGAATTTCCGCCCAGAACAATCGACACATTTTTACGCAAAGTAGAGTAAGATCAGCCCAAAAGGTACGAAAACCAAAATTGACCACAGTAGTCAAAAAATGACCATTTCCAGCTCCTTCAGAAGAAATCCGCCCTAAGGGCAGAAATCTTGCAAACGGAGAATTATTTGTGTCCTTTCGAAGATCTATATAATAGTCAGTCATCTATTTGTGAGCTGTTTTTGGCTGTAACAAGCGCCACTTTCATGAAGCTGCCCCTTCCCCATTAGCTCGTCCAATGGCTCCAGGAGCTGGAACGAATGCTTCAAGAGGATCCCAGATTGGCTGCCATGTGGCAGAAAGAGCCTGCAGCCGTCAAGGGCTGAAGCGGTGGCGCTGGGAAGACCAAGGATTTGATGTCCCCGAACTAAGGGATGAAATGAATGGCTATCAACATATTGTGCTCTATTTTGCCAATGGTGCCACACCTTGTTCCCATGGTTCTTCCTTTTTAAGCCTAAAAATGAATGCATTCGAAGTACAAGTGGGAGCAGGGCCCATGATCAGCCGTGTTCTTTGCCGCGTCACCAGCAGCAGGGCTTCCAGAAAAACAAAGATAGTTGGAGCTGACTTGGATCGGAAAGTTCACACTCTTGTGGATTTTCCATGATTTTCCAGCTTTGTTGGAAGGATGGCAGCTCCAAAGAGAAACACCAGGTTTGCTAAATGGCAACCTCAATGCAATTGCACGCGTGAAGTTTCACCGATAACTTGGACGAAACGTCAGGCAACCCATGCCATGACATCAAAGAAAACGGATGAAATCGGTATGCAAACTATAATTTGTTGGTTTGCCCCTAAGATTGTGATGATTCAGTTGTATTTTCTGCAAATATGTGTGCTTTATTATCATCAATATACGTTGGTATGAGCCTACCATCCAAAACCCCGGTACCCTGGTCATCCCTGGTCAACAACCTAGCTGGCAAATTGATATTTATGCCCCCAAATTTGGCATCATAGATCATAGGTTTTAAACCCTTCCGAATCCCGATATATCTCAGTCTTTGTCGGCCCAAGACTTCTAAATACTAGGCCTTTACCTATGGCCTGCTGTAGTACTGAGGTCTTGGGGCTGAGATCTTGTTTATTTGATCCTATTTGAGCAATCTCGAAAACCCTAGGTTCACGGAAAGGACATCCATTTCCATCAATTTCCATAAACCAATGTCCGTCTAATATATATTTAGTATTGCCGGGTTTTTTTGACGTGACTTTTTTGGGATACTTTGCTGACCAGGGTCTGCATACCTTGAACATATGCGAAAATAATAAAGCCATGAAAAGCCCATCCAGAACAAACGAAAAACACATGAAATCAGATTGATATTTCTTTTAACTATAAGATTATCATTTGTTCAATGCATATTGCCACTGGAAAATTTCTTGTTGTTATTGGAACCGGATCGAAAAGAAATTAAAATTAAATGTATGATGTACGGTACGGACACAATTCGGGTTGACACTTTAGCAGGAAGTACACCAAACACTGTCGTAATGGGGCCCGCCCCGAAAATAACACAAATATATTTAATATCCAAAATTATATATTTTATACAATATTGATATCGTGAGGAATATGTCGTTAATAACCCCAATAATATATGTTATTTAATATAATTAATCAAAGATAATATTAAATTAAAAAATATATATATTTTCTTTTCCTTATGTTTTTCTTCTTTTTTTATATAATAAACGAAATTGCCGTCTTTTTTATTATTAAATATTGATATATATACCCGGAGAATTGGTTAAAAATTCGAATATTTGAAATCTAAATTATTATATTTTTTTTTTCTATAATAGATTTAAAATTTCTTAAATTTTTAATATATTTTTAATTATATAATATATATACCAAAATAATTTGGAAATATTTGAAGCGAAATAATAAAATGGAATTAATATATTTAATAAAAAATATTTACCAAAAAAAAAAAAAAATCGGATTTATCTGAATTATATAAGGATATTGCAGAAAAAATATTTCTTTAGAATTTAATTTTATATTTTAAAAATTCGAATTTATTTGAATTTTATAAAAATAATACAAAAAATAAATAAACCTGAAATATTATATATTTGCAAAATCGAATTTATTTGAATTTTATAAATAAAATATAATATAAATTTAAAATTTTAATTAAATTCTAATTTTTTTTAGGATAAAAAAACATAATAAAAAATTAAATATGAGAAGGTAAAATTTTTATTTTAAAATAAATAAAATATAGAATTATATATTTAGATTTGAAATTTGAATTTTGGGTGATATATATTGGATAATTAAAAAAATATATTAATATATATTTATGTTTTATATTTTTTTTATATATTAACAATAATTTAAATATATTAGGAATAAAATTATTAAATTTTATATAAATTGAAAATTATATATATATTTTAGGAATTAGAAAAATATATTGTTTATAAAATCTAAATATATTTTAAATTATTAATTTAAAAAATATATATATTAAAATTAATTTATATAGAAATTTTATATAAATTGGACATATTTTAAATATAGATTATATATTTTTTTAAAACAAATATTTGGAAGAATTAATATTTTAGATTTCTAAATTTATTTATATATAATTGGAAATAATCGAAATATTTAGGAAAAAAAAATTCGGCTCAAGGTGCTCCTAGAGTTAAGCCCCTGTTCCTTGGAAAGCGGAGTGCTGGGGCTGGTTCACTCTCCTGGCGGCACCTCAGTTGCCTGTGGTCTCCTTCCTCTTCGGGCTGGACCCCTTCTACTACATGATCGTGGCAGTGGAGGGACCGTCCGGCGAGTGAGTCACGCCATACACCTCTGTTCAGCTCTCCGATGGGCCTTCCACTTCGCAGCGGTTGGCTGCCTCGTCCCAGCCAATGTCCTTGCTTGGAGCGCTCCTGAAGGGATCGCCCCTTGGACGGCGCGAGCGCAGACGTCTGACCGTCCATCTCCATCGCCAGTGGGGGCGGGACCCCTCCATGAGGTGTTCCCAGATCTGCCTGGTTGCCCTTCATCGGCGCCCCCGCTGCCTTTTCCACCAGCAGCGCCGGACTTGGGGGCAACATCAACCCCGCAAACCTCGATGGCATGGGTGGCCCTTTCGGAGATGTCGGATTGGCGAAGCCTCCAACCCGGGCCCTCCTGTACCAGGCACCCCGCTCGGAGGTGAAGGGGCCAGCCAACGACGCCGTGACCGCTCACTCTCACCAGAAGCCATAGCTGTCGATGGCGTTGGTGCGGCCTGCCGCCTCTATTGCCCGGTGCCGGGGTGCCCTAGCTCTGATGATGCCGTGCACAGGGGTGGACCAGTAAACAAACCTTGATTTCCCATGTGGATTCCCACCTCGCCGGCACCCTGCAAGGCCAAATCCCTCCACAATGATTCCGCGACCACCACCGGCAACGCTGCTCAGTGTGCGGCCTCAGCGTATCCACACGATACGGGGTGCACCCCACTTGCCAGCCGGCTGCTCGGGCCGCTTTGGCCGCATCACCGAGTTAATTTCGCCATTGGGCATGACATGCAGCTAGACACTCTTGCCTGATCTCCAGTTTCTGCTTGCGCCCATGACACTGCTCCAAGTGATGCGGCGGACACACGAATGGGATACGTAACGGCAACCTGTTGCACTGGGGATGATTTTGAGAACGACCATCCTGGCACTTTCTTTTTTTTTGGCGTAGTTAAACCTCATGCTGCGCTTTTCACAATTCTTTTTGGCCTGGAGTACATCCAATGCAGTGTACTGTCCATAGCCATACCCATTGTTTTTTTCTGTCGGTCCAATATGACATTTATTGGACATGTGATTCAAAAATGAAATTTGAAAATAAAAATCGATATTATTTTATAAAATTATAAAAAAAAAAAATTAAAAGAATAAATCAAAAAAATATATATAGAATTTATTTATATATAATAATTTAAGACATTAATAATCTTATTTATTATAGGAATCCTTATTTTTTTTTAAATATAATATATTTGATATAATTAATATAAATAATTTCATATATAATATTTAAATTATATATATATAATGTTTTAATATATTTTAATAATTTTATATATAATTATTATATAATTAAATTTAATTATATAATATATATTAATTTGAAAAATTATATCGATATTAAAATATAAAAAATATATATTTTAAAT
>Ga0126342_10008739_pt1 | contig 18153 bp, 13 predicted proteins | sample Cyp1metagenome_FD_92528 | JGI IMG/M metagenome (GOLD analysis project Ga0126342, IMG submission 92528) | Coral microbial communities from Lord Howe Island, Old Settlement Bay, Australia - Cyphastrea 1 metagenome | ecosystem: Host-associated > Invertebrates > Cnidaria > Coral ... | reverse complement strand
GCTCATAACCTACGTTTAGGTTTTCTCTACCCACCCACACAAGTGAGCACAGCCACTAGTCAAGGCTGCCTCTACTCATGTGACGCGTGCACCTTAAGGGCTGTGCACCTCCTTTCACAACAGTAAACCCCAAACAAGAAATAGAAAAGTACATCAGCATCAAATTAGTAGGGATTTACCATGATTTACCTTTCCATCATTTTTTTGGGGTGACAATAGATGATTGGGTCAAACCGTTCCGTACAATTCTTCAGCTTTGTATGACAATATAGCATGATATAGTCATCTGTGTGGTCGGTCAATGGTCAATTTGAATCACTCTCAGGGGCCGTGTCCTTACTTGGTGGTTCATCCCACGGCTCGTAAGTGAGTTATAACCCCAATCAAAAAAGTGAATTAAGCCTACTTATCCCATGTAAATCACTGGGGTTACAACCCATTTACGAGCCGTGGGTAGTGAGCCACCAAGTATCCCCATTGGGTCAACCTATCACCGTATACCTATCACATACCCAAGACATATCATGAAATTTTTTTCGGGTCCAACGAGTCCAAAATGCAATAAAAATCCTTGGAAACCAGGGACTTTCTTGAAATGGATCCAAAACCATAGGTTTCGATACTCATACTGTATGCTCAATATATATTTGATATGATATGATGTGATATGATATGATATGATATGACATATACATATACATATACATATACATATACATATATATATATAGTTAAAACAGTCTAATTTTGGATGATTTAGGGGTTCCCCCCATTTTGGGAACCCCCCATATATACCTAACTCGCCTTTGTTGGTTACGCTTTGATTCCTTCATTCTTTAGCAAAAAGAGGAGCCACAGATGAAAGCAGAATTCTTCTAACCCCGGTCCAGGTTGGCCATTGGAGCAATGAACAAACGTTACTTACGACTGGATTTCACAAGGTGGTGCCCCCCAGGCATGTTTTTTTTCAATAGGTAGTAGCCCCAAAAAGGTAGCGTCGCGAAGTGTTGCTGTATGTTGCATAAGTCGAAATATCATATACTGGTTGGTGGTTTGGAACATTTGGATAATTTTTCCCATCATATTGGGAATGTCATCATCCCAACTGACGAAGTCATATTTTTCAGAGGGGTAGGTATACCACCAACCAGTATATATACCCTCTGGTTATTTAACATAGCCATGGAAAATGGCCCATCTATAGATGATTTTCCCATTAAAACCTCCATTTATAAGGGATTTTCCATGGCTATGTTAAATAACCAGATGGTATATATATATACACACAAGTCTTATGATACGTCCTGTTTGTCTGCACTGACAGGTCTTCAGCAACTTTGTTCAGGGATACGTCATGTATGTTTTTTTTTCTTCTTTTTTCGCGGGCTGAATCGCTCAAGCGTTTAGTTGAGGTGGACGTTATCTGTTTTGATGTGTGGTAAGCAATAAACCTTTCACCAACAAAAACACCAGTCACTGGTGTTTCCAATCCCATTCATGATGACATCAGCTACTTTCTGTGGCTATCATCTGAAACTAAGCCAATATGATACCTAGCTAAGATGATACCATAAGATACATAAACCAAGCTAAATGATGTATCCAAGTGGTATCTTATGGTATGAGACACATAAACCAAGCTAAATGATACAGGGCGGCTTGGTGAATTTACACCTCACTCGTCCTCAAATCGTCATGCTTTTTCGAAAGGAGACAGCCTCAACAAATACGATACCGAACAGCAATTTGAATCACTATTTTCATGGGATTTCACTTTTTCATTATTTTCACAACAGTTCCGTTGGATATATTTGAATGTGATAAGTGTATCTAAGTGTTGGATTAGACAGCTGGATAGATCTACAGCAACGTCCAAAAAATAGAAACGTACAAGCCTGCAAAAATAGCGGGACACCAATTTAGCATCTTTTTTTCAGGGTTGGTATATACTTATACGGGGAAACATCAACCAGCTATCATAACTACGGTTTATTGCGATGATAAGAATCATCATATTTGGCTAAATTTTGCATACACCCAAGTTATTTTTTGAAGCCAAGTGCGGCTGATCAACACACTATCATGGCCAATTTCACGGGTGCCAAAGTTTCAAAGGTAAGCCGCCCAAGAATTGGGGCCTAGTAACCCGCGTTAGGTGTTGATGGCGGTTTAATCAACCAGAATCTATGTCACCAAAACTCCAACTTATCACCAAGAAAAACTATAGTCAGATGGCTGAATCATCACTGTTTAATCAACCAAGTTTTTCGTGTTTTGCCCAACTATGGTTATTTTCATCAATGTTGGTTTTTCTCACAGGAGCTGTGCCGCCGACAGCGTCGACCCGGCAGACTGGACCTAAGTGATAGCCAGAAGGAAATGGGTGATGTAAAACCTCTTCAAGCAATATCCCCCAACAGTATTGTGTGGGGAGCAAGCCTGTTGAAAGGATTGAGATTTATATAGATTTATCGTTGGCTTTGCCACATCTTTAAGCCTATCCAGTCTATTCAGTGGGCCCTGGGGCTGGAGAGCTGCGGGAACCAACAAACATGACGGGATGACCCCCCAGTGGTGTCAAACGTGGCTGGAAAATCTCCGAACTGGAGGTTTAGTGACCGGGAAAATCAGCCATGGTTTGGATTTTCCATTTCCAGGGACCCAGTTTAACTTGACCGGGATGGTCGCCATTTCCAGGCGCCTTAAAGGTGATGTACCTGGGGTGAAACCTACCAATGACCTGTTTTTTTTAACCACCAAGTCACCAAGTAGTATCACCATCTTTTTACTGACTTTTTCGCCCACTTTCTAGATTTACATTTGCATATCGAGAACTTTCAGAGGGGTGCATCTTTGGGTTTCTCTTTCACTTGCCCTGGATTTGCTGAAGATGTTTTTTCCCCACCTGCCAGGTGAGGGTCTCTAGATGCTAGATTTTATTGGAGTTGCCTTCTCTTTCACTCTTCCTTCTTCTCCTCGGGCACTGCTGGACCTCAACTGCGAGTACCAGATCTCAGTGGGCAATGGATCTGGGTTTTCCCAACTTTGGTGGATGATATATATTTGCAAATTGATGATCGTGAGATAGCTGATCAAACATTATAAACATTGGCCTTGTCTTTGATGTGCGACCATAGGCGGCCAGGATCTTGCTGCCCAATTTGCCAAAGCCCTTTGCAAATTTCCTTCTGTAGGTGCCCAATCTTGAGCAGTAAGAGGAAAAGCAGGGTACTGCATATGAATTTATGAATCCAATGAACTTCAGATTTTAAACCAAAAAACTATTGATTGACCGCATTTTAATTGTTTCTGCTTTGGTTTGAGCCAGCCTGCACTTTTCGCTCGGTTGGTGGATCGAAGGCAAAATTGGGGAGCCACCGAAGGGCGAACTGTGTGTTAACTCCAACCTGCACCCGGCTCAAAGATGGGTAAAAAGAGGCCAATCTCATTAGCGTCAGCAAAAGAGAAGCCCAGGGTGACCACATGCAACGACCTGCAAAGGTCATCATGGGCCAACCAGCATATTTGCCGCCGATCGTGCAGCCAATTCAAGGTGCCTGAGCTGTGCCGAGGGCAAGTAAACGTGGAGCGTATTGTCGAAGATTTTTCTTCAAACCGTGCCGCGCAGCGTGCTTCACAACGCAAAGGTAACTTGCATCTTCCTTGCAACGAGACATATCCAACTTGCGAAATGCAAGCAAGGTGTTTCAAACCATTAAGCATTGGTGTGCAAGTTCAAGACGGTTCATTCGAGATTCATATTTGGCAAGACTAGTTAATATCAATAGCCCAGTCTTTACATCCTGGACCCCCCAAAAAATCGACTGTACACCATGACAGATCGAAAGGTAATGGCCATTCCACATCGCTAAATTGCGACGTCCCCAATTCCCATCCACTGACCTCTGCACATGGCACATTCCCGCACGGTTCCCCGTCAGGTGGCCACTGAACAGCGCAGGAAGGCTTTGGGAACCGGTGTGGGGTATCTGGGTGTATCTGTGTATTATCTGTTTGTGTGTGTGCATCTGCGCGTATATGCACCTGTAGCATCGATATATTTGGCATTCTATGTTTTATTGTTCCATCTGTCTACGTAATTAAATTGAAACGTGTATACATATATATATATATACATATATATATAGAAAGAAACCCTAAGATCTTCAGAGGTCTAAATAAACAGATCTGATACTACCAGCCCACGAATAAGAATTCCACTACCTCAGCACCATCATGGCACCACGTAGACCTCTGAAGTCAAAGAGCCCATCGCTATGCAGGACATAGTTTCGATACAATCCCAGAGCAGATGTGTGATACTATGCGCTGATCTAAAGATGATGAAGATATAGAGAGAGAGAGAGAGCGGAGAGAGAATGTGTCCTTACACGAATGGACGCATATACATCTTGTAATGGTACCGGATGGAAATTTCTACAAAACTTTGAGATACCATACCGCCCTGCAGAACTTCTTGGAAAAAAAGGGGTCCAACCAAAACGCCCCGCCGAAGGAAGCACAGAAGTCGCCACACAGGCCACCCTCCCACCGGACGAGCACAAAGCCGTCCAGTGGGAGGGGGGCGCCAGGCGCAAGAAGTAAGACGAGAAGAGCGAGCGCGGAAAAAAAGGAGACTATGAGCACGGCGAAGTCGCCGAGATGCCTTGCGGAAGTCAAGGATGACAACGGGAAAAGTTCCACCTTCCTAAAACCACGCATGGAGAAGATTAGTGATTATCTAACAATGCCAATGCAACTTCCATCAAGAACTTTTCCATGGTCATCTTTGGCTACCGCAGGGCGGGGAACCGTGGTTAAAGCGGGGCTTTCGCTTATGAACGACCGAAAATATATTATCCCGCATAAAAAGTCAATTGATGATAAGCGGATGAAGTCCTCGCCCAAAGCCCCCCCCCAAAAAAAGATTGGAGCTGTGCCGCGCAGGACCTGTGCCATCTCCTTCGCCTTCGCCTGTTCGGTTCCGGACTCTTCGATTCCTGGTCCGGTCCGCTGTCTGCGATGCACTTGGTTTTTGGCGCCCCAAACTTGTCTTGAATACTGCATAGACATTTGAATATATGCAACTTCCTAGGGCCCCTTTGTTCTCTGTTTTGAGTCATAGGCCTGTGTTACGGTAGCCGCAAGACAAGACACAAAGCTGGACTTTGAGCGCCGGTGGGGACCAGCTCTCGGAGGTATGTTGACAGAGGATCGGGCCGCAAAGCATCATGCACGCGGAAGTTCAATGAACTTCATGTAGTGCGGAGGGTAAAGGTTGTTCTATCAAAGTAGGTAGATGCCAGAATGAATGCCAGAATGGATGCCAGAATGAGTGCCCGAGTAGATGCCAGATAATATATTCCGGAAAGAATGTCAGAATAGGTGTCAGACATGATGTCAGAATAGGTGCGAGGATGTCAGAATAGATGTCAGATAGAATGCTAGAAAAAATGTCAGAATAGATGCCAGATAGAATGGCAGAGGATATGCCAGAAAGAATGTCAGAATATTTATGCCATAAATATTTTCAGATGCTATGTCAGAAACTATGTCAGAATAGTGTGTAAGGGTGGGGATCACTCGAAGAAAACAAATATTTTTCCAATGGGAAATCCACTGCTTAGGGAATATATATATATATATATTTTTAAGGTTCCTTAAAGCAAATCCAAGTCACTCAATTTCGAGACTTTTTTTGGGTTACACGTGGTTGCCGCGCCGACATTTGATAAATTTACGATCACTTCACAAAGTTCAGGTTTTCGGTCTTCAAAACTTCCACGAGTTTAGCTGGTCAAACGATTATTTTTTCTTTCTGATGCTGAAGCCTAGAATCGATATGGTTTCATAGTAACTTTCGGGCAGGTCATACCTGCGATTCACGGATGGGGATGGAGTAGGGGTGGGCCCACAAAATCTTTCAAAATCATCCGTTTTAGCCCCTTTTGAGCCCCTAAAGGGCATGTTGCATAATATATTGATTTGGCTCCTCACTGGAGGCCCGCCGATGTGACACCCAATAATCCAAATTATAATGTTTAGATGGGGAAATGAATGATTCAGGGTTCACCACTTTAAGACACCTCCAAGATCACCAGATTGGCTGATTTTTTTATTTGCTGAATCCCCATGTTTTGTTGTCAAATCGCCATGGTTTTGTTGCTTTGTTAAATCCCAATTTTGTTGGTTGACCCATATATCCCACAGTCCTAGTTTCTTGCTGTATCAATCCCAGTTTTGACTCTTTGGTTCCAAAAGTCCTTATTTTCCTGGTTGAATCCCCGTATTTTGTTGGTGACATCCACCCCAATTTGGTCCTTCAATAACTGGGATTTATGAAAACACAATTCAGGTGAAACATTGAAACACTGTGCCATAGGTTATATAATAGTTATCCCTAGGTTTTATATGAAACAGCCGTTGGCTCTTTACATCCCCATGTTCCGAAGCGGTGCACTCCCCTTTGTTTAGCGCCGCAAAGCGCCGTTGAGGCCCCATGAAAATTGTCTTCGCCGGGCAAGTTCGCAGCGGGCGTCAAGAGTCTCAGGCGCTGGAGGAATCAGAACTATTGTTGGATAAGAACAGTACTGGAAAGTTACATGGGTCATTAAATGCCACCACTGAACATCACCCAACCATGAGGTATCTCATCTATAATTGCCATTCAAAGGTGATGTCCAATAGCCCCAAAATGGGACATTTACCAATCCCTGAGTTAAGGGAACAGTATTGGAAAGTTAAGGGGACCGTAATGGAACAATAATGGAAAATTAAGGGAACAAAAATGGATAAAGAAAACGTGTTAAAGTAACATCCTAATATATATATATACACACCATTATAATTATAATCCATTATATACCACCATATTACCACCATATATATATATATATCTAAATATTATGATTTATCCATATATGTATATATATATATATTTATTTATAAAACCATGGATAGTTATATAACAATGGGTATGTATATAACTATTGGTGTTTTACTATGGTGTATGGTGTAACTAATCAAACTAACAGATGGGGAGATAACCATCAACGAAGCAACAGTTGGACTTCACTGTGTTGACATTGGCAATATGATACCGGTGGCACACAAGTTATATGTCAGGGGCTGGTAAATGTCCTAATTTGAACATCAGCAACTATGCGGGAGACAATTTATTATAATCTCGAAGAGATAGTTACTTGGGGGTGATGTGAAACAAATCCCCAGGGACGCGGATACCAAACCTTGTGGGGAGACAACCAATTTGGGGATTCAAAGATAGATGATAACAATGATAACGATGATATCGATGATGAAGGATTTCAAGATCAACATGGGGATAAGACTCATAAGACATGATAACAGATGATAAAACTTCGGATTCAAGTGATTTTTCAGCAACATTGGACCATGGCGATTGGACCAAATAGGGATTCAACCATTAAAACATGGGGATTCAAAGAGCACGAAGAAGGCTGGAGTATGCTGGAATATTGGAAATCACTTCCCCCAAAACAGGTTTATTTGAGCACATTACGCCGAGCAGAATCTATCTGCTCATTTTGGTACATATATACCCTCTGCTACTGTATATAATTTTTAACATGTGGAAAATCACATAAATTACCATGATTCATAGATCATAGGTAAACTATTGAACTACCCTCTGGTAATTTAACATAGCCATGGAACATGGCCCATTTAGTTCGATGGTTTACCGTTCTTAAAAATGGTGGATCTTTCCATGGCAAACTGTTAGTCATAAGCAGATGGTAAATGGGCCATTGATGAAAACCATCGCAAGTTCTTGACCGCTCCGCTCCGGTTCACTTCGCTTGGTGAGTTGATCGGATCTCCCGGTGATCCACGTAGGGTTTTTCCTTTTCGTGGCGGGCGATGGGAAATCCACGGGAAAAAACACGCCATGGAGCTGATGACACCGGAGGATAGATCGCGAAACATCTCCCATGATTATCCCATCCAATTTTTAGCCCATGATCATCCCTATTAAACCATATAAAACCATATTAAACCACTATATTCCCATTAAGATTCCGATGTAACTGGCCATTTAGTTCAGACAAAAATCTCCATATCTTTCCTCCAGGTTGTGGACAATGTGGCCGACAGATTAGGCTACGTGCAGGCAGAGGAATCCAGGAAGGGTTGGTGGGTCTACTGTAGTTCAGTAGGATAACTGTTGGGTTTATGGGGGTTATATCTATAGTTAATGGTTATTTATGATACCCTCTGGTAATTTGTTACAGTTTGCGAACTGGACGCCATGGCCCATAGAAGATGATTTTCCCAGCTAGAAACCTCCATTTATAATGGATTTTCCATAGCTATGTTAAATAACCAGATGATATATACTTAGAGTAAATATAGTTGATGGGGTTTGTTAACTAACAAACATAACTAGGCCACCCCCCGTACGCTATTTTTCTTGGTAAAAGAACATGAGTTAAATGCTGGTTCCAATGTTGGACATGGCCACTCTGAAAATGTGTTGCTGAAAAGAATTTCTTGGCCATGCAAGTTCTGGGAAAGCTTACAGCAAGAGTATTTCCCGACAGCTAAAGATCGAAGTTCGAACATTTTGACAGACACTCCATACTTAGCTAAGTTGGTGCATAGTTCACTAGGTGAATTGTATCCTTAGGGGGGGTACCTTGAAATTCCTTTCTGTCTTAGAAACCTGCATGTACCAACAGGACATCCGTCATCTTCGCCATGGTCAAGTTACATTGGTTTCCAGTTATGTTCCCATCAAAGAAAATTGCCATCATGGCATTGATAGGTGTCAAAAAAAACACACTCAAATGTGGGTAAAACAATGCCATGGTTACCATAATAAACCATCCCCCAGTCATCACCATTTTTATAGAAGGTATATATGTTTACCATTTCCAGTCGTAGGTGGTTTATGACGTTCTTTTACCCACATTCATAACGCATCCCGAATGATGGGACATCCACCCCGGTGGGACCATGTTTTGATCACGAAACCAGTGGATCGCACGTTGACCCCGGTGACTGGCACCTTTGTGCAGTCCTTGATGGGTCAAGACATGTTGTGTCAATGGGAAAATCCAAGAAACAGCTGGAAAATCCATGGGAAAATGAAAGAAACAGCTGGTTTAGTCATGGGAAAATGAACAAAAACAGCTACTTTCCGGTGTCATCAAACATGGCTGGAAAATTCACCATTGAGTTCAATGATCTTTTAAACCTCCATGGCTCGGGGATATTCACATGGTGTATGTAGTTCAGATCATGGTCACCATGCCAATGATGGATATGTGGATATGAGTATGTGAAAAATTGCAATCAATTGCAAGATCTAAAACCATGGATAAACTCAGAAAAGAAGATTTTGGGGTCTCAGTTTTTGGCAAGTTTTTGGAACGCAGGAATGCATAAACGTTTATCCTCACGTTTGCATATGTTCGTTTTCCCATCAACGTGGCCATAACAGAAATGGGACGCCCATGTCTCCAGGTTGGTGACTAAGCTCGGAAAGATGAAACATTGACGAATCAGCTGTTGGAGGAGCAATGCTTCAAAAAGATGTCCAAACATAATTGTTCTATATATATATTATATCTGGTTGGTGGTTTGGAACATGAATGGATTATTTTTCCATATATATATGGAATGTCATCCTCCCAACTGACGAAGTCATATTTTTCAGAGGGGTAGGTATACCACCAACCAGATATATATATATAATCATGTATATAGTATATACATGTTTATACATATATATATACAGTATATATATACACTGTATAGAATATAGTGTATACTGTAATGATCTAATGGTCTATTAGTTAGTGATGATTGCTGGTCGGTTTTGGTTACATCCCATCCCAAGGGGATGATCCGGACCATCATTTCCCATCCAAAAAGTGATAGATTTTATGGTATTGGTATGGCCATTGGATGTTTTTTTTTTTTTTTTTTCCATTATTTCTTATCCATGGTTTTTATGAGATATTTCAGGGAAATGAATTTTTATAACTTTTTGGATGGGAATCCATGACTAGCATTCCAAAAAATTGGATGGTAAATGATGGTCAATGAGAATTACATCAGTTGGAATGCCTCACATGGTATAAAACATCACTCGGTAAAAAAACATCATTTCCCATTCCGGATTTCTCCAGTTCTCGAATCCATGGTAAATGATGGCCATTGGGGGCAAACATTGGTATGGTCAGTTGACCTCGATATGTACCCAACATTTTCAACTGTTCCAGCTAGCCGGGGTGCTTGGAGCAATGCCGGAGGTGCCACTGTCTCTGGATCCCAGTTGGTTTTCCACATCTTCCCCCTTGCTGGCAGACGCCAAGTACAGGCGGTGCAGATCGTTGGCATGGTTTAGATGCCTCATGTATGGTTTGTGCTACAAGGTGGTGCCCCATAGTTAGCTAAGTTGGTTTATAAGTCCAATAGCTAGGGTTTATGGGGGTTATATCTATAGTTAATGGGGATTATAAACCAACTTATGACTGGGGGGGGGCACCACCTTGTAGATATCTCGAACTAGATAGCTTGATTTAGGTTGATTAAGAAAACACCATCATCAACGAGCATAACTGGGAAGCACCGGCTTGTGACTGAATCATGTATTGGATCATGGATTTGATACCAGAAAAAGTTGATCTCAGCCTCGCTTGATCCAGCGCACACATGGCAGGGAAGCTTATGTCCCCGCCAATGGTTCTTGAGGGTTCACTGCAAACCATCGGAAATTGTGTCGGGAACATGCCCATTTTTTCCTTCCAAACACGTCCTCAGTTGTTGCGTTCAATCTATATCAATCTATTTTATTCTCCATCCCTGTGTAGGATGATGATCATTACCCTCTGGTAATTTAACAGTTCGCTATTGAGAATGGCCCATAGAAATAGTTGATTTACCTATTAAAGATTGTGATTTCCATAGCTTTCTGTATATTTACCAGAGGGTATATATCAACATTAATCATCATTCATCACCATTATTAACCAATGTTAACCATCATTCACCATTATTTACCATAACCAGAACCATTAACCATGACTCATTTTTCTGATATTCGTACGTTTCTTTGTGACATGCCCCAGTTTTCCCTCTCCAAAAAATGGACCAACTCAAAAGGGACGTGGGAGCACAAAACTCTGAACGACGAGATGGACGGGTCTTGTTCTTTTCCTATAAAAAAAACTGATGTCCCTCCGAAAACCACTAGTTTTGATATGTGGAATGTTTCTTTTGAGTAGGAACACCATCTATCAATGGTGGATTTGAGAGGACACCATGTTTGATTACTGGAGGGCAAGTTCTTGCTTTTTAACATGATTGCAACACACCTATAGTGAGATGGTACGTCGATACTTAGATGGGGAAACATAAGCCAGAACTGGGGTGCCCCTTCTTGCAATGGCAAACACAGGCTGATTCTTCCATTAAAGCTGAGGAACATGTCGACACAGGGTAACCTTGTTTTTTTTTTTTTTTATGGGGGCAGACATCCCCAAACAAAGGAAACGCTGATGATGATCTGGTTGGTGGTTTCGACCATTTTTTATTTTTCCATATCTTGGGAATGTCATCCTCCCAACTGACGAAGTTATATTTTTCAGAGGGGTGGCTCAACCAACCAACCAACCAACCAGTGATGTTCTTTTTAGTGAAGCCAGGGTTAACCCCTCCTAACTCATGGTTAACTCATGGTTAACTCATGGTTAACTCATGGTTAACTCATGGTTAACTCATGGTTAACTCATGGTGAACCCATGTGAACCCATGGTTAACCCCTATGTTTGCTGGTTGAACCATCTGAAAAAAACACCCGGAGATTTCCCCCTGTTCGGCGACAGGATCATACGCCTTGAGCCGGCCGGTTGAGCCAATGGGGCCCTCTGTTCACATCTTTCAACGGCGATTTCTTGATGATTTCACCAAGCGAATGGTTGTTACCAAGAAAAAGCCAAGAAACATGGTGGTCTGAACAGAAAAAGTCGTGGTTTAATGAAGAGAAAATGGTGAGAAATCACCAATAGGTCCATGGTGATTTGACCAGCAACAATGGTGGCAACATTGTTGGGGATAGAATAGGATATCAGATCTGGATAAATTTCATAATGGGAATTGGATGGATCTATCCCTACTGTAAACGGATCCGGAACTTTTGGAACTTGGTGAAGTATTGGTGAAGTTATCCAGCAGTGCTGATGATCTATAGTGAATCATTACAACTCAACTATCATTTAGGTTGGATTTTTTTTTTTTTAAATCCCTAGTGTTGATGGTTCTATGTTTGGTGATATCCCCCATAAGGTGTTTATAGCATTCCTATAATTTATCCAGATAAATGGACACAGACCTCCCTATTCCGCGAAGATCTTTGATGCAGCAAATCTGGGTGAATCGTTGACCGATGGAAGCAAGGTTTTTGGCATCTGGAGGATTTTTTTGATGATCTACCACAGTCCTTTTTGAGAGGTATCTGCTAGAGATATCTACCACAACTATCTATATAAACTTGGAACTTAGATATATAAACTCATATAAACTCCATAAACTTTATCTAAAATGGAGATCTAAAATCTGAATACTATATTCTGAAGATCACATGCTAGCCAACAATATTTTGGCAGATAACATACAAATCATCGAACATCTAAACTTTTGAGAGAGGTATCTCAGATCGCCCATGAAAACAAAACCGTTTATTAATTCAGATGATATTTCATAGGACGTGCACGTGTGTCTACCACCCCAAATTTTGGGACAATGGTGGACATGAAAACAGCTGCTGTCAAGCATTCAGACCGGCTTAGTACGATAGCACCCCTGATGCACAACAAACATAGTGAAGGACTACTTGGATGATTATCCCGACTCGAACTGGCCAGTCATCATAGTTCTAAGCCACATATTGTTATAATTTCTTATAATATACAGATGGACATAGTCCCACTAAAAAGAAGACTTGCAATTTTGGTCATTCGCCGCTGGAATGATCCTCCAAGCAGTGACCTACCATCCATGGGGACAAAGCCTCCGATTTTTTTTGGGTTTTTGGGTCATCTGGGGAACCCAGGTGTAGGAAACAGCTAGTGCAAGATTTTTCGACATCAGATCCCCACCAATCACTCCCAGCACAAGATCCAGCCAAAGTTGCTGACAGGTTTCACCCACAGAGTCATACAATGTGGGGCCCCCAGTCGATAGCTAAGTTGGTAACTCCAATAACTATGATTTATGGTACTTATAACATCTTATAACTATAGTTAATGGGGTTTATAAATCAATTTATGACTAGGGGGCCCCACATTTGTAGCTATGGTCTAAAAAAGTGTTAGCAGCGCAGCTGAAGGGATCGTTTGACATCGCGTCCGACGGCGAATTTCTGGCGACCTAGCGCACCAAAAACGGATACCGTGGCGAGGAAAGGCGGTTCAACGGAAGCGAAAAAACCTGGGAGGTGGTGGGCAAACTTCAAGCGGGCGCGCTGAAAGTGGAGTGTAGGGAAAACACATAGAAAAACATGGAAAAACAAAGAAAAACATAGAGAAACATCGAAACACATAGAAAAACTGTGGCCTGTACCGTGTGCAAACGTCGCAGACGTACTACGTTCTATACACAAAAGAGCGCCTCCATCGATCTCCGGATCACTGAAAATCTGCGCTGGTCGTCTAGCTCGAAGGTCTGCTCAAGTTTCATCTCTTTTTTATCAAGTTACATCTATATGGAACTATATAATATATGTAACTATATATATACACACACACCATAAGTTTCATCCATTATCATCTTTAAGCCGGAGAGAAGCAGAAACCACCTGGTTTAACAACCTTGAACGCAGCGCCAACGGAAAATGGGCATGTCCTCGACCAAGACGCGCACGTAAGCCTAAGAAACCACGATGGACAGCAGCGCAAAGATGGCACGGGACTTTGTGGAAGTGACCCGACTTTTGGATAATCTTAATGGCCAGTTACATCATAGGAATCTTACTGGGAATATAGTGGTTTAATATGGCTTTATATGCTTTAATAGGGATGATCATGGGCTAAAAATTGGATAACAGTGGGATATCTATCTGCATGGCTAGCGGAAAATCCGTGGAAAACCCCGAAGTCAAAACAGGTGATGGGAAAATCATGTCATAAACGGGCAATTTTTCAGAGCTACGTTAAATGACCAGGGGGTAGGGGTAGGGTAGGGTAGGGTAGGGTAGGGTAGGGTAGTATCTTAAGTAGTCTTAGGTAACTCGGTAAACCCAAGAATAAACAATCCCAAAGTGGGGGTGGAGGCCATGTTCAAGGTATACATGCAACATTTCGAAGCAAACCTATCTGGAGATTTTTGAATCAGCTCCGACATTTTTTTTCTGAAGTAAGTTTAACCATCAAGTTTTCGCAGGTATCTATGATATTTTATGATAACATATGAGTTATCCAGATGATATGGACCTCCTCAATACCCTCAGTATGTCATTTGGACAACTGATATCACCATATATCACCAAAAAAGTCATTGAGAATTATACAAGATATTACAACTAATTACTTGTTCTTGAGGTCTCATTGATGGTATATCACCTCACCCAAAAACACTTTGCCCACTCTTGACCCCTCTTTGCGAACTTGCGCTGGCGGAGGGTTCAAAATTCAAAATCCATCGCTTTGTAGATGTTTTTGGGATGCAAAAAAGCTGTGGTTCACCATTCCGGACCACCCACCTCACCCCCAGGCTATATTTTGTTTTTCCTAATCCCCCTGCGTCTCGACTCCCCCATGGCCTCTTTTGATGCGAGGCAACCTTGCCATTCACGCGGGCCCCCCTACCAAAGCAGTTGCAAGGAACAGCCATTCGACGCAAAGACCGCAAAAACTCGACCGTTTTGTCCGCACAGGCAACATCAGGCAGCCATTCTCGAACAGAAAAGCAACACTGAAGATGTCAGAATATGATCTGATCTGATTGATTTTGATTTTCCATGTAAAATTCCTTATTTGGGATGATCCAAAGCTCATCATTTTTGGGTACCATGATGGTCCCATGAAGGTCCGGAATTTTATGGACGTTTTAGGGACCCAAGGAAACAAAATCCAGCACCAGCATTTTTTTTGCATCATTTTTGGTTGGAAAATGTTGCTGGTGTCTACCTGGCGCCCCATTGACGGTGGGTAGTGGTGGGGAGTGGCTCCCCCATCTTCGTCCCTTACCTGGCCTTGTTATTTGATTTCAGTCGCGAGGTGCTAGCATTCAATAAACCTCAACATGATTGCAAAAGCAGCCCCTTTAGGAGTCTGTCAAGCAGATTCACACAAGGATACGGAATTAGACTTAGAGTTTGGGTAGCAAAGAAACACACACATCTTAGAGTCTTACAGAGTACAACTTAGTTCGGTCCGGCGAAGTGGCATCCGCATACACACAATGAACGTGTCCTCAAATTTTTGTTTGACAATTGAGGCATATTTAAGTCACTCATATGCAACATATTGCAACATATTGCAACATATTGCAACATTATTCTGCCAACAGATAACACCCCGGTTAAGGAATGAATGGATTGAAACAACAAACAAGAATGGATTGAAACAACAAGCATCATACTGGACTTACAATGAACAAAACAGGATGCGCTGTTGGATTGAAGTGTCGTCCGTTTCGCAAAGAAACCCGAGTGCATGAACTCGTCCCACAATTGAAGACATCCTGGGTATCATTCACTTGCGGATGACCCAAACTATGCAAAATGACACTTATATCAACATATATCAACATGCATGTACGCCGGGTGGTAGTACGCCGGCTTCAGGAAAAAAAGTGGACGTAACTCCGTGTGACCACCAAGACATCTGTCCTTAAATGGCTACGGGTCAAACCTTCAATTTCGTGTGGATCCCTCAATTTACATTGGGTTTGTATGGTAATTATCCAAAATTTTGTCGATTTATCATAACTTTCCCAGCATAATGGCACTTTCATCCGTTTACTTACTGGTGCCAAACGCAGGGAATGGATGGGAATGGGGGTTGCTGGGATGATTATTACTAGTGATATCTAGTGATTGTGGATCATTCCCTCATTCCCTACTAAGCACCAGTAAGTTTAGCATCTTTTTTAAGGCCACAACCACATGTGGCTTGATGAAGTCACCGCCCTAACAAGGCTCCGTTGCTCGAGAATTCCCAGACGCCGGGGCTTTGGACCAGCAACCAACGAACCAACGAACCAACCAACCCAACAACCCAAAAAGCCCAATAGCAACAAAGCAAACAGCCTCAACAACATCAACAGCGTCAACAACAGCGTCAACAAGAGATCAACAAGAGATCAACAACACACCAACTAGACGTCAAGAAAAACCAATAAAACATAATAAAACCACTCCAAAGCCAGAGCAACAACACAACCAGGTATCTTCGGTCAATCACAGAATTTGGGAAAGGCCCCAAAATTTGTGCGGGATTTGCAGGGGTCACCTTTTCCTGCTCGATGAACGAAATCAGCACATACCATCCATCTTCATGGAAAGATGGCCCGACTTCGGCCCATCAAACTTGTTTGAATATTGGAGGCTCATCTTGCAATCGGCCAAACTGGTGAACCGTTCCACAACTGCTCACCTCAAATGGGCAATGCCTTACCTGGTGTGTTGTCATGGTGTCGCCCACACGGTGCCATGGACCTACTTAATCCCTGTTTAAAGAGGGACGCGACTGACTACGGACCTAGAAATCGAAACTTCAGGAACTCGTGCAAATATGCCGAAACAGTTGGCGTTACCGTTTCGCACCATTTTTGAATGTCCTGCCGCTCCTGCCGTTTGTGCTATGCCCCGATGGATTTCTGTTTAAACGGCGCGGTGTGTGACAACCAAAAACCGTCTCCTTTACAACAACACTGGCACCACTCAGATATGTCATGTCATGACAACGCTAGGCGGCAGGCATGTTTTTTTCTTGCACGTTTGGTACGGTATCTTTGTGCGTGCCGAGGTAGGCGTAGGTTCCGCTGTGGTAGGTTGGTTCTGGCATTTCCGTTTTCATTCCTCTGGTTTGGTTTCCTTCCATTTTTTTTTGTCCTTAGATTTTATTTAGCAAAGGTGCAATTCCTTCTCCTCTTGTTTCTTCTGTTGTTCTTCTCAAGCCTACTTCTATTCCTTGTCGTCATCTCCGCCTCCTCTGTGCCTTCTCCTTCTGCCAGCTCGTCGTGGCGGTGAACTGGACAATCTCTATACAGCGAGCTCCGGATGCAGTGGGCCACGCCTGGACCCAAACCGTGTCGAAGTAAAGTAGTTCCCCACCTGCCAGGTGAGGGTCCCCTTGCTCCTTTTTCTCGTCGTTTTCGTCCTCGTCGTCGTCTTCCTCCTCGTCGTCTCCTCCTCCTCCTCCTCCTCCTCCTCCCAACAACGAGCTCCGCGCTGCCGAACCCCAACCGCGAGTTCCAGATCGCAGTGGGCACTGCCGGACCTCAACTGCGAACTCCAGAGTAGAGTGGGCACTCCGGACTTCAACCCCGAGCTCCAGGAGTAGTGGGCACTACCAGGACATCAACCGCTACCGCCAGCTCCAGGTCTCTGTGGGGATTCGGGGGCCTCAGCGGCGAGCGCCAGATCTCAGCGGGCACTGCTGGACCCCGGCGGCGCATTGCCGGACCTCAGCCAGACGCCAGAGAGAATGTCAGATAGAATGCCATGAACAATGCCAGAATACATGCCAGAAAGTATGTCGAAATGGGTGCCAGATAGAATGTCAAAATAATTCAAAATATATGCCAGAAAGAATGTCGATCAGCGAGGTCACCAAACAGCGGAAGGAGATGGAGAAAAAATCCCGACTTTCCGCGGACCAAGTGGTGCAACTTTGCAAAGTCATGGCGCCTTGGATCCGATGGGGGATGGAGAAAGTGGCGGAAAGATCGAGATTTTGAAACAGATCAAATTGGGATGTTAGTTAATGATTGTTAATTATAAGGAAATGTATGGCAATATGATTTTCAGGTAAATTGCGATCGACCATTTGTTGGGGTGTTTTTTTTTTTCCCCACCTGCCAGGTGAGGGTTGTTAGATTTTATGTCAGTTGCCTCCTCCTCCTCCTGCCGCCTCCTGCCTCGTCATGCCTCCTGCCTCCTCCTCG
>Ga0126342_10008738_pt1 | contig 18153 bp, 18 predicted proteins | sample Cyp1metagenome_FD_92528 | JGI IMG/M metagenome (GOLD analysis project Ga0126342, IMG submission 92528) | Coral microbial communities from Lord Howe Island, Old Settlement Bay, Australia - Cyphastrea 1 metagenome | ecosystem: Host-associated > Invertebrates > Cnidaria > Coral ... | reverse complement strand
CCTCATATGTTCTAAGCCACTTAGAACATACGTCCCCTATTCGCCGAAAATGTTCTAAGTAGAGGGCGCGTACCCACCGAAAAATTTCCAAAACGATGTTCTAAGTAGTTGTCCGGCGCTATATACCCCATTTTCAGACATACCCAACTGCTTCTGATTTCCATTCGATTTCCCAATTCCATCTTGCCTCGAAGTGGTTCACGTCCCGAAGGTGAGCCCCGTCTGCGACTTCGGAGTTCACAACCTCGGTGCCCGGCGGATCAATGGACTTCAATGGATACCATGGGTCTGCCACGTTCCGAGAGAACTGCCAGAAAATCAGAGTATCTCAGAGTGCAAGACTGGTAAATCTACGAACTCCTTGTCGAAATACTTCACGTCACCACCCTTGAGCGCAAGGTATTTGAAAGATTTTGAACATCTAAATCATTCATGACATGAAATTCATGACTCGTGGCGTTCTGAATCCACACGCTTCACGGCGGCCTCTGAGACATTTGGCTTGAAGGGTGGCGTCACTCTGCGCTGCTGGATCGCCAACCAATCAATGCCGGTGAAGAAAGGGTGTCCCTTCACCTTGGATGCAACAAAGTGCTGGTTGAGGGTACGAAAGCTGGGCAAGAGGACTCACCATACAGTATCTTACTTGATAAAGAATGTGGAGGCATGTGGAGGCATGTGGAGGCATATTGAATATAAATAAAGGCTCATTGATTGATGAAAGCATTGCAACAAGCCTTGCTGACCTAGAGAACTTGGAATATCAATTGGAGCCGGAGCAGTGATGGCTACCTCTACAGACTCTACAGAAATGATGGCAGCTGCAGTTTGGTCACCTCCTCTCCATCAGAGGGTCCGCCTCCCAACCTCTTCGCAGGATCCTTGGAGACACGAGCGACTCACAAGTGGTGCATGGTTCTCATCTTCCAAAACAATCGATCTCACTCACATCTCTGAAATGCATCAGCAATGCTGAGGTTGTCTTACCAGGGGTAACAGAACATACAGAACAAGTGACACATAATCAATATATAAAATCATATTCATTCAGATCATTTCAGATCTATATTCAGATCAAGCGAGTGCTGTGATATCCTGTGATCACTCATCAATTGCAAAGACATTGGAAAGGAGATCCACACCTTTGACTCAACGCAGCATCAATGTCCAACTGCTCCAACTTCTGCCCAGCTCAAAAGACAATCTTCCAGCCACGGCCGGAGCTTCTTCCCATCCTGTGGGGAACGTGGGGAACACCGCACCAAGTGCTCCAGTAGCTTCGGTGGCAGCGGCTGCCGAACCTCCTGCACGTTGCCCTCCGTGTCTCGAAAAGAGAGCCGATAGCGGTGCAAAAAGTGCGGCATCCCCTGCAGCCGCACGAGCCCAAGACAATTCCAGCCAACAAGAGAAACTGCGGCAGCCAAGAGTGCAATTGTTCTCTACATCTTTAACATGATGCTTTAGCATGATACAATGATACTGTAGTCTGTAGCTTGCCAAGATGCTGCACTTTGCAATCATATCGGTACCATCCAGAAAGTAGTCTTGGGGTAGCTTCCAATGTCTAGCAAAAATATGCCTACTGTATAGCCTGCAGCATTCTATGCAGATTCTTGCTCACCTGGCCTCATTCGCCTCCTTTGAGTAGCGTCGGTCGCCCACCACGGGATGTCCAACATGTGCTAGGTGACATCTGATCTGATGCATTCTGCCAGATACAATCCTCACAGCTAGTAGAGACACTGGGCCTGAATCCATTGTTAGATGCGCTAGCAGCTTCACCTGGGTGCATGCGGGTCGACCATATGGCGAAACCTCGGCCTTGCGACCCACTCTCCGAAGCTTGGCCGAGATCTCAAACAACTCTGCTGGAAGCCAGGCATGACAAAGCACCAGGTAGTCCCGTTCCAACAAGCCCAACTCCCTTTGCGCCTGGAGCATGAACAAACCCTCGAAGGAAGTGGCATGCAGCAGTAAACCGCTGGAAGGTGTGTCCAAGCGACCTATGAAGCCAGCCTTGAAGCCAAGCTTCAATCCATCGATATAGTTGGAAAGTTTCCTGTCCGATGGACCTGATGGACTAGATGGACCTGCGTCTTCTGTGTCTGTGCAAACAGTGTCCACTTCCCAATCTTGCGGTTTGACAATCACCACAACTCCTGGAGCTTGCAAGGCCACCTGAGGACCCTCTCCGGCTTCAGGGTGCCTACTTGGCAGCTCTGCACGAGAGCCCAAGGCATCCATTTTCCGACCCAGGCATTGCAAGGAGTTTGTGACTGCTGCAGTGAGCCCTTGATTCTCGCGATTCGCCCACAGGATGCCAAGCAAAGAGTCGACATCTTCTGGAGCTGGGATGCCCTTAGCTTCAATCAGCCTCCTGGCAACTAAACCTTCAAGGTGGGCACTCAGAGGCTGCTGGCCTGGGATTTCCAGCGTTTTGAAGGCCCAGGTGATGTTGGCAATGGCCTGCAGGCTGAAGCCATCACGGCACATCATCTCAGACGCTAAGGAGTTCATTGCCTCAATGCGTCTCACTCCAGAGCTGGCTATTCCCCAAGCCACCTGCAGAGGGAGTTGATACGAGTCAATACTGGACTGCAGCACTGGATTTTCATATATGACAGTGTATCAAAACCAATAGTACCCCTTCTGTTCACATCAAAATAGCTGGGTTAAAATGGATGTTCATTCCCCTAAAAATGCTATTACTGTTAATAGGTATTGATCCATACCCATATCTTGATCCCACAAACTACACTGACCTCTATGGCCGTGAGTACAGTACGAGTGCTATGTTCTACCCAAACCACCATTTTTCTTTACGTCGGAGTACAGGGAGAACAAATGACAACCATCCCTGACCAAAGTGAAGTGGAAAGCCACCCAGGCCCGCCTGGGATAAGTGATGATCTTCCAACTCCGCAAGTTTGGGAAGCTGCAGATCTTCAAAGAACTTTACAGCAGGTTTTTCCATGGAGCCGACGGCCCAAACACAACTGGCGAATTCTTGCGCTTTGAATTTCCCAAGTTCACGGGTGAGAATCCTCTGAGCGGCAGCGATGTTCGTGGAGCTGATTGGTAGTTGAAGTTTGGCGAAAGCCCAGAGAGAGTTTGCCAAGGATTGCGGAGACATCTGTGAAACATTCAGCACCTTCACCAATGAGGCAGGTGGAAGGACTTGTGCAGTTCCATGAGCCCAAAGCAGTGTGCCCAATGCACGCGTGCCCACACTGCTATCCAGGGTCTCAACCGATTTCCAGAGGCTACTTGTGACGTTGCGGAGCTCTGCTAAGGCAGAAATACATGCCACCAACTCAACAACGGGTAGACCCTGACCTCTTCGCTTCTCCAATTCTTCCAGCAAATGTTTGGGCACTGGGCAAGCTACACGACTCACTGCCCACAATACATTGGCCAAGTCCTGCAGGGCTCCTTCTATTTCCGTTGTAAATGTAAATATCGCCTGTCGAGAAACTCTATAACCGAAAGGTGAAATAAAAAAAAAAAAGTTCTATAGATCCGTGTATATAGTATATAGAGACCCCTGCCCGTGTCCTGCGTCTTGGAATCTGAACTAATCTCAGAGCAGCGCTGGAAAATGGGATGTGGGAGCCGAATGGAACCTACAACTGCCGCAGAGCTTTCGAATGAGCTTTCGAATGGCACCATGGACATCCATGGACACCATTGAAACAATCCGAATGGACACCATGTTGAGATTGAATCATTGACTCATCGGATCATGATCTGAATGGAATCCATTGGAATCCTGTTGAAATGACTCCCCCCCACATTAATAGCTTCCTCTTTGAACCCATGATTTGTTGATGCAGCAAAAAAATACACTTTGGAAGCCACTACTTGCAAATATATAAATTATATAAATCAAATAATTCCAAATACAATCAAATACATAGAAATGCTATATCAGAAACTCCACACGTCTCCATTTCATCCCATTCTTCCCTTTCTTCCTTGCCTAAGGCCCACAGCAGTCGCACTAGCTCCACTCTCTTCGCTTCGCGCAAGGTCTGGTCATGACCTTGGAGAAGTTGCTGCACGTCAGCAGGGGACAGCTGTGCCAATGCTGCAGCCCACAGAAGATTTGCCAAGGAAACCTCAGCCGACGGCGAGTGACGTGATGTCGCAAGGGCAGTTTGGCGAACAAGTTGGTCCATGGTCATCCATGGTCATCCATCCATGGTCATCCATGGTCATCCATGGTCATCCATGGTCATCCAAGTTGCAGGGTCCCCAGCTTCTGGGTATGAACGCATCAGTTGCAGCCTTGGGCAGTTTTGGCACAAAGTTTCAGCTCAGCAGGCTCACGTGACATATCAACATATCGCTAAATGTTCATGAAGATTCCAAATTCAACCCAGTTCAATGCTCTCTGGGTGTCCAACACAAAGTTCTGCTCCAGCAGGCTGTGTCTCGCAAAAGCCCAGGCTACATCTCCAACTTCTCGAGGAGTCGAACAGCGCAGAACTGGCTGCAACTTAAGCAGCAATCCTGAAACTGGGGAAGGGCCACAAATTGGTGTTGTTGTTACAGCTCTAGATCATCGTCAAGTCCAAGGCGTCCTAAGTTTGCGGGCAACTGATCTGCCGACGTCGAGATAGATCTCTCTCTTCTCTCTTTCGGGTCCTTCCCAGCGTCCCAAACCAGTTCTGCACGGCTCAGAAAAGCTGGCTTCATTGATTCAGGCAACCGTGAGTTTCAATTCCAGCATCGACAATCAACAACTGTTAGGCTGTTAGGCTTTTGGTCCCTCAAATTGTTGGAAAGCCATCAACACTCTCCAAAGATATCGAGAGAGAAGTTCCCAACCACGTCCTGACGCTTGGAGAGAACCCAAACAAGGCGACAGAGCTTGGAGCCATGGGAAGTTGCCAAGCTTTGCAACTGGAACCTGCCACGGCTGCCACGGCATGGAACATGGGGCCTTTAACGTCGTTTAACCACAAAAAACAAGGGATGTTACATGATGTTACATGATGTTACCAACAATCAATGGGGAGTTCGGAGTTACCAAATTTCGGAAACATACGAGAACCATCAAGAACCATCAAGAACCATCAAGAACCACTCAGCAAACTGATGACTTGGTCACTTCAATCATCCTTCACCTGTCGTTTCGTACCTGGGTGCCGCCAGGAACTTCTGAAGAGCAACAGCATTGTCTCCATTGAGCAGCTTTCGCAAGGCATTCTCCAACATGCCTGGTTGATTCGTCAGAGGTCAAGGCCTGAAATACTGATCCTCCTTAGCAAAGTATACTGTCAAAATGCCACCTGCCGGCATTTTGTCCCTGGTCAAACTTGATCCACTTGATCCATTGAAAAGAAGGGGACCTGTACGACCTGTACATTACAGTACAATATGAGTCTTCCTGCCCAAGTTGCCTCCGTTTATACTTTGTTTAGCATTTGCGCAAGCAACAGGAACATAATGAACATGTAACACATTGTAACACGATGTAACATGAGTCACTGATACTTGCTGTCCAAGGTACCATCATGGCCAGCTGGAAACTGTGAGCCGCGGCCAATCACCAAGCCGCGGAAGTACGAAACGCCATCGATCGAAGCGGTTGCTGGGCACAGGATCTCCCATGTTTGGTAAAGACGGGACTGGTCCATGTGAATTACGAATAGGTCACCTACAAGATAAAGAAGGATAAAGAAGGTTTGTTGTGGCCCTTTCACCATGCATGTTGGCATCCAATGCAATCAATCATAAGCTCAAATCTTGAGCCAATTATGGCCAATGACAATGTTATGACAATGTTCTTACCTTGCAAGCACCAATATGCACCAATGCTTGCTGTTGATGTACGTCCCGTTCCCAACTGCACTTCCCTCCTGGACAGGTCCATGGCCCAACCTGAGTGCTGCACTCCTGTGAGAAGTTGCTGGAGCAGATTCTTTGCCTCATAACATTCACAGCATCACACTAAGCATCAATTAGGCCACCAATCCGATCCAAGCGCTAGCAGAAACATGCAGAAACAATTAGAAGTATCATGAGACATCTCTAAATATCTCCAAATATCTCGAAGATTATATCAAAGATCAGTTTTGCAGTCGAATCAGTCTAATCAGTCAAATCAGTCGAATTAAAGATCTAGACATCTCCCTGGTTCCAGTGTTTTTGAGCCACGACGCTAAAGGCTTCGCTAAACGCTTGGGCCCAGGCGATGGCTGTGATGTAGGATGGGTAGGTAAGCTCTCCCCGTCGGATTCGCTGGCACGGTGCAACGGTGCAACGGTGCAGCGTCAGATTCTCTGGAAGCATCTGGAAGCATCTGGAAGCATCTGGAAGTTTGAAGTCAAAGCTTGAAGTCAAAATAAGTAAAGATGAGTCAAGATTTGAGTCAAGATGAGTTTTGAGGAGAGAAAAAGAAACCAAGTCAGATATCAAGATATATCATACAATATCATACATCAAGATAAATCAAGATATATACATCAAGATACATCAAGATACATCAAGATACATCAAGAGCGCTTTGCGCATCCACACATTCAAGAAAGCTAGCTATACCGCTAGGCTATGGATCAAAGCGCACGACCTCAAAGAGCTTCTCTCTGTCTCTGGTGTAGAATGGTGGAAGCCTTCAGGCACGGGAGAGGGGATGAGACGGGCGCCTCATGTCCAGCAAATCAATACCCTGAGGATGCCGCCCTGTGAGCATCTCATACATGAGTGCACCCAGAGAGTACCTGGTAAGAACGTTTCAGGAGGAATTGAGATGACAACTTTGCACTAACTCCCCGATTTTGAGATACTACCCAAGTAGTAGTGGGAACAGATTAGCACTTAGCACGCGGACAATATCACAAAACAACCATCTCAAGCAGTCTCTGTTCCTTGTTCCAAGGCCTGGAACTGCACATTGCGTGTCAGTTTGTCTTCTGTCAGTCCGCCTTTGACTCTCGCCATAGACTAGCAGCATTGGATATGCCCATGGGCCCAAAACACCCCACACTGCGGACCAGTCGACAGCTTTTCCATGTCCTCTTTTGTCTAGAATCTCTGGTGCCAAGTACTCTGGTGTACCTGGGCTGTCCGAAGGGGAACACATTCATAAGCCCTGCTTCAAAGCACCCCGAATCTTCCGACGTTGTGCAACATTGCCCGAATCCAATTGACCCATTGCTTTGATGAACCACCTCACCCAAACAGTGCCCATTTTGTTCATTGCCTTCTTTGGGTGCTCGGACCGCACATGGATCGCGCTGAGAAGTTGTCCTGGGTAGCTGATGTAGCTGATGTGTAACAGCAAGGCGGCTGGGAGTTGACCTATGGGATGCTTTCAGCTGTGGAAGAAAAGCAATGCTTCAAAATGAGCTATCGGAAGTGCCTACACTAAGGTGGACTGATGCATTATGATGCCGCATCCCCATGGTCCTGAATGCCCTCCTTACTGAGGCCAAAGTCTGTCAACTTGACATGACCTGGCGCACGAGCCAGACAGTGTCGCACCCAGCTTTTGAGGATTTATAATATGAACTCAACCAACTATATACCCTCTGGTAATTTAACATAGCTATTGAAAATGACCATTTATAGTGGATTTTCCCATTGAAAATGGTGATTTTCCATAGCTATGTTAAATTACCAGAGGGTAACTCAACTGAAACACCATGCCATCGCATGCAGCCGGCTGAGCTTTATGCCATCGGCATCCAGGAGAATGTTCTCTGGCTTCAGGTCCCTGTAGATGATGTTAAGCCTGGAGCCAGGAGACGCCGACACATTTTCGACATTTCCCCGTTGGACATACCGTACATAACTTTCGGATTCCATGAATCAAGTGCTCTAACATGCTGAAACATTGGAGTCGCGCCAACTTGAAATTCGAGTAGCAAATGACAACCAACGCGACCTATGCAAGTATTCGATCGCCAGCAGGATCTCGCATGCATAGAATCTGCAAGGCGATCGGGGCAAAGTCGCTCACGTGAATTGATTTTAACCATTTGCGTTCAGATGTATCCTTCCCTTGCTACTAGGACTAAGAAGAAATATGTCAGCTCCAAATCTGTACAGTTGGTTCCAATCCCGATCTGCTGGAACATTGTGGAACATTTATATATATATATATATATAATTATCTATATATATATACATATATACAACATGCATTGATTCAATGATTGACGTACAATATTATACGATCATTCACTACTACATATTCCAAATGGCCAGTACGGCCACAGCTAGGCCATTTTAACAAAGATCGAACGCTTCGGTCTGTCTCTTCGTTCACCATTCGCCAAACTGGACGTCCAGACGTATGGCGTTTCTTACATTATTAAAAGGTACTCTTTAAACCTGGCCTCAAGTGTCATCAAATCAGACTTCCAACTTGAGGAAAAGCGATATCTTCCGATAGCTTGAAGACTTTGTCCAACATGTTTTCCAGTTTGTTTGCCATTGACATTGAGTTGTCCATTCCTCAAGTTTCAGCCCTTTGTCTGGAATGGTTTGCAGCTGGGCTGTTCCAGCAGCTTTTCCAGCTGCATCCTTTAGGCCACCGTTCGAGTGGATGTCGCCATCGATCGATATCGATCGGATCTGGGTTGTCCAAAGAGTCTCTGAGCCCAAGCTCCAAAGAGCTCAAGGACTCTCCTGTTGAGTCTCCCTTTGAGCCACCGGTGGCCCTGTGTGGCTGGCTGGCTACAAAGTTTCAACATCCGATGCGACCCATGCATCAGCGAAACTCAAACTCTGCAGGCTAACAAAATTATAAAGGACACATTGCAAACAAAGTGTTTGGACTGTCTAGAACCTAGCAGGGTTTTTGCCACAACGAATTCCGAGTCAGGACATGATTCCGCATATTATGATGAAATATGGTGCAGGGATATCAATAGCATTTTAGGAAACCTAGTAATGTTTTGAAAGGCTTGATCTCAGGCGGGGCGACTTTGTTTGCAAGTGCTCTTGAGATGGAAGCCATGAGGCAAGCCATCAGGCACTTGGTGCAAGGCCAACTGGCTGACCAGAATGGCCCAAGTGACCAAGTGCACGAATTCCCGCCAGGCCAACCCAGTCATCCAAATTTCTCCAAGAACCTTCCTGATCCCTCTTGGCTTTGGGTGATTCTAGGTGATTTGAGATGATTTCAGGTGATTTCAGGTGATTTGGATGTGATTGGACGTGATTGGATGTGATTGGTATCCCACATCTTCGGTCCCAATGGTGTTCATTTTGACTGGGCAGTTGTGTCACTGGGATGGCACTGGGCACATGGAGATCATGTTGCTGCCAGATTTCGAGTGAAAGCGGCTTTGCCGCTCGTTCAGCCTCTGAGGCAGCACATGGAAATGCGACCTAACCACTGGCCCCACCCCGCTGTCTTACCTGGCATTCCCTCTTTATTCCTGGCTTGGGATGGCTCGCAGCCTGAGGAAGAGCCAACAAAACTAGCATCACAACTTTGAAGTGGGTCCAGAGGAGAATTGGCTACGTGCTACGATTCGTGGCACTGTGGCGAAAAGCTCTTTCAATGGATTGGAATGTGCTTAGTCTTTGAGTGCCAGCTTGAAAGCTTGTGGCATCCGACAAAGCACCTTTCGGAGAAAGAACGCGAGGCTTGAGGACTCTAGCAGTTCCAAAAAAATAGATTTGAAGCATTTGAGTTTGAATGAGTTTGAGTATATTTCAATCATGAGCAATATCAGGATCCTTCACATGCTGACGATGACGCTCACACTTCAAACCTTGCGATTTCGAAATTGTGCATCAACCAATCAAGGCCCTTGTCGCGCCCTCAGTGGCGGACTTTAGAGGCACAAGCTCCTGAGTCACGATTTGGGTCGCTGTAGCAGCAGGTGGTGAACTTCAACAGTTGGAAGGGGTAGTCACGTCAACTTTTTGTAAATTACATGACGGGTCACATAAATTGCTTCCAGGGAAGTTGATGCAACCCGGTCACACCGGGTTCACATCATCATCATCATCATCATCATCATCATATTTAGTATGCGTTTTATGCGTTTCATACATTCCAGAATCTGAATCCTGAGTAGCTGAAAGCTGACAAATCCAATGGCAGTGCTTGCAGAAAAAGCCGTACTTCCCATCCTGTTTGCGGATGTTTCTGCATGCTGCACTCCGGTTTCTTGAAAGTAAAATCGAAGCGACTAAACCACTTGAGTGCACTTGTCTTATCCATGCGTGTTCTATTAATCATTTTGCCATCTGAGCATCGCAAGCTTCTTGTTCACCAAAATGTGCAAGCCCGGCATTTCTGCGATGTAGTTCCCCAGAGCACTTGGATGATTGTCCCAGCCTCAGAATCTCAGAACACTGACATGTTACGACATTTGTATGTCGTCTTGTCATTGTCTATGTTGTTGTCTAAACATTGCAGCCGCTGACCTTGGGAGAGCATAAAATTCATATGAATTGAATGAACTATGAACTAAACAGAACTCAACTAGATAAACACATTCAGATACATTCAGATACATTCAGTAAGATTTTAAGATCGTTCAAGATCTTTTACTAACACTTTGATGATGCCAAGCCACTGTGACCACCATCATTCAACACGAACTCCACAGAGCATCGCATTCGCAGGGGAACATCCACGCGCCACCAGCGTCCGTGATGACCGGCCCGGGGCAGTTTGAAGCCTGGAACCCGGTCAGAGCTGCGAAAGAAATCATGGCTGAAACCTTTGATTTTCTGACGTTTTCTGCTTGGAGTTGCCACTTGAAGAAAGCGCAGGCCAAAGCACAAAGCAAATGATATCAAAATATCTCGAATCTATATTTGTCAATATGTTGACAAATATTTGAAATTGATTGAAATTGAATATGTTAATGAAACGCACTGACGGCAAGCTTGGCCTTGCACTGCCGGCTTATCGCACTTCCGCATGCTCCAGCCAGGGCAGCGCGTCCACACATGCTCTACGCAGAAGTGAATGTGTGGAGATTCCCAGCCCGAGAAGTAGAAGAGCCTCGCCCAAGCGCTTCTAACTGGCTGAAACGTCAAAGAACTGCCCATGAAACATCCATGTTAATTATATTTAATTCATATATATTAATTAATTAAATTTAATTAATTCTATTTTCCATTACCCATCCATTTGGGGGATACCATGGGATACCCCCGTTGATGGAAACCCCCATATTACACCACGATTTCATTTCCAAATTTCCAAAAGCAATGCATGAATTGCTCAAGACCATTCATAATACCAAGAAGCGTCATGTAGCGAATCTCGGGATTTGGCTGAATCAACGGCCCAGAGAAGCATTCCAAAAGAAAGAAACGCGCCATTCGTGGTGGCAGCCGCTTGTCCAAGTGCGATGGAGAACATCCAGCCTGGGAACACAGCAAGCACGAGATGCCGAGATATGCTGAAATATGCTGAAACGCTCCTGAGATAAACCTGCGATAAACCTGAGAATCCTGAGATATACTGTATCTGAGATATATCGGAGATGTCATGTGCCGTGATTCGATATCTATATCATCTCATCGAATCGAGCCAAAGAGCCAACTTTGTTTCACACCTTGAATTCTAAATACCGAGTCAGCCCCGAAGATCCAGCCTGCATATGGTCATTGTGAGAGCTTGGTGCCTTGACTTCCTGCAAACTGTAGCTGTTGAGTTGCCATGGGATATCCATGGTCTGCTCATGGTTGGTGGTGTTGAAGATGGCCAGGCCAACTGGGCACTCTGCCAGGGTCAGCAGCATGGCAATGGTCTGGTAACTTGGCGGTGGCCAGGCAGCCAATTCGGTCTTCAAGGCGTAAGGAGCTTGGCTGGCCGCCAGGGAGGAGAGGTCAGATCTGAAGGACAAGGCAGCATGGATCAGCGGGACGTGAATGTCATCCTGGTGCATCAGGATAGTTCCCTCGTTCCTGGCTATGAGATGCGCCCAGGCCAAAGATGCTTCTTCGGCACTGGACCAGTCAATTCCGCAAATGGAGCCATCATTGAGCATCGTGTCGTGATTCCGCACGAACTGAATGGAATTGCTACCCAAATGCTCACAAGCCTGCAACTGAGCAGAGATGCTGCCAGCGTCTTCCGCACGCCAAGCTTTGGCCAAATCAGCAGCGAGAAGAAAGTCTGTGGATGGCACGCCCCTGCCCAACTTCTCGTACTGTGCGTGCAAGTGTTTGTCCATTGACAAGACCTCCGCGTAGACGAAGGCTCCCTCTCCGTGTATGAAGTCGACATACCTTGCCACATGTTCTGGGCGCATGTGTTTGGCAGCGTCCAGACGGAATCCAGTGACGCCGCAGTTCAACAGCATGCGAAGATGCTGCAAATGTTGGGCAATCACTTTCTCACTGAAACGAAGCTCGCTCCACTCGCCACATCCCCAGCCCTCAAACATGTAGTGCGGATCGTCCCACTTCTCACCCTCAAGGCAAACCCAGGGCCATTGAAAGTCATGGCGATCCAAGTGAGGACCAAAGGTGCGATCGAGGCGTTGTTGCAACTCTTCCATCTTGTGCCCGTTGTGCTGAGCTTCTTGCCATTCTGCACAAGAAGCCACCACGGCCATGTGGTTGAAGACGCAGTCGGCAATCCTCCATTCGAACTCATTCACATTGGGAGTCGAAAAATATGAAAAATGTTGAGAAGAAATCAAAGGACATGCCACTCATGGAAGGCTGCGGCTCGGTGCTTTATGAATTTCGGGCTTTCTCTTACCTCAAGTATTTTGTGGTTTAAGCTTGTTCATGATATGCTTCTGCCAAGATTCACTGTCATGCCATGCCCAGATGCTTCTTCACAGAGTCGCTGCAAGCTTTCAGCTCCACCTGCAATTCAGTGCTGGGATCCTAACCAAACAGCAGATCCAAACAGAACTCTCCAGAGTCAGCGTCGTAATGGTTGCGGTTCGTGCCTAATCGCAGATCAATGTGCTGATAGTTCACTGGCTGGTAGCGGAGGTACCAGTCTCTGCGCAGGTCACCTCAGAGGAAAGATGATGCAACAGTTGCATACAGTTGCAACCAAAGGCTGATGCTTCCACCATTAGAGGCACCGTTTCACAGCAATACGAGGTTCCCACCATTCGGACTGACCTGTGCTGGAGGAATTTGGATGGCATCGAAGCCCTTCCAAGCCAATTCAGGGAGAATCCGACCTTCAGTAGACACCAAGCCGAGGCAGTTTTTTTCGGGGTGGGGCTTCAACGGTTGAGGCGTGATTCTGGATCTGATTGTCCCAAAATTGATGGAACGAAGAAATAAATAGAAATAAGACAACTCACCATCGCCCTGAATCCTTCCATGTGTCTTGGTGGAAAGAGTGTGAAAAATCTGCAAAACTTGGACATTCAACAAGTCGCTGGGTGATTTTTTTAGGCAATATAGGAATGGATGTTGGGGGACCGATCCCCGAAAATGGGTGAGCTGAAAATGGGGCAGCCGGACCTAATTATGACATTTCAAAAAACCTTCAAAATAAGGGGGATAATATATATGGGATGATGATTATTAACCAACGGAACTGTTGGGCTTCCGGGAATCATTCAGAAGGCTTGCGGGGATTTCCCAGGTGCACCGACCACAAAGCCACAATGCCAAGGTGCGAATGTCGTCAAAGGTTAAGTGCAACGCATGGAAAATTGTGCGGGGCTGTGGACCACCTTCTTGTGACCTGGCTGCTCATTTTTACTGGTGAGTTTTTTGTGATAATGATACAGGGGGTCCTAAATTCTGGTACCCCAAAATGGATGGTTTACAATGGAAAATCCTATAAATGGATGACTTGGGGCTACCCCCAATGGATTGAAAACCCCCATATACCAGCAACTTATAAACCATTGGATCAACCTGTGGATCTTTTTGGGGTATTCCATGGCTCCATTGTATTCCTATTTTTGGAGAAACCCGAAGTTCAGAGCTGTTGGATTCGGCAGAAGGATTTCAAGCACTATGCAGATCTTCTGACTACTGTAGAACCAAACCATGTCGAAATCCTCATTCATTTGCCTTTCATATCTTTCATCAGAATATGTTTAGAATCTCCAAGACTTCTTCATCAACCATATTCAACCAAAAGATCAGCCACAGCATATGTTCACAATAGTTTTAGGATGTACATTCCAAACATTCCCGACATATCAAAGGCACAGCTCCTCACTCATCCCATCTTCTGATAGGTCAGGTGAAGCCGTCTCCTCCGTGCACTCGGTGCGCGCATAGTCCTGGGGCATCGCCGGTCAAAAGTTGACGCATCCTGAGAATGGTCAATATTGGTTGGTCGTTCAGGATGACATCCCATCTCTGAACTATGCAGCCGAATTTGCATAAATCTATGAATAATATTGAATAATACTAGTTCATTGGCGTGATGATAGTTTCTACATCAAGATACAAAATGGTACAATGTAATCCCCCTGTATTAATGCCAGAACAAGTGGTTCTGTGTTGGATCCAAACAAAATTGACGGGCACCGCACCTTGTTGGCGAACCCCCAGCAGGAGAATCGCCCGGGTTGTTCAATATCCACCTTGTCGTTGGCAAGGTCATAGTCCAACCCCTCAGGGCGTCATGGACTCAAAAAATCTGAGATCTGTAGCTGAGGCCCATAATTAATACTTAAGCAACAGGACACAACAGGGCATAACGCCAACATCAAGCAAATGTTGGCTCAGCTCCACATCGAAATGGTCAAACTGACCCACTCAGGCCATGACGGTTCTGAGCATGAACTGGCCATTGAAGTTCCTGCGTGACGGTGTCATTTGCCCAACAGATTCTGACATGGCCGAAACTCCGCGATAGTCATCAAGAATTCACATCGCGTGTAGGACGAAGGGGTGCAATCTTTGTAGCAAAGCCCTATCACAGCTGAACCGTCAAATTGATGCAGACTTATGCAGACAGGATCCTGATGACTCGATATTGCCTGCCATTCACCTGCAGATCGCGGCTATTTTGTTCAATAGTAGAACTAAGAAATGAAGATTCGCAGTTCAGCAATGTGGTGAAATGTGGTAGACAAACACAACAAACCATGCCTTTAACATGTCCCTTTTTTGTTTCATAAATCATAAAATCTGGGCGTTCCTGATGGGTTTACCGCACTACTGCCTGCCCTCTGAGGATTCAACCTCAACAGATGCCACAGCTGCCTGGCTGGACAAGGACTGTGAAACCTAAGTGTTGGGGGGTACTAAATCATCCATTTGATTTTCGGATTGTGTAAACCAACCAGCTATTGGGGATCCCCCTCAGAAAAAATGGAAACCGCCCATGATCCTATCATATTCCATTATCTATTGGGTATCATTATAGGATATTCCCGTTATCTATATGATATTATGATATATTATGATATTGTTATAGGATCCCCAATTGGATATCATTATCTATCCATCTGTTTCCTCTATTCCATTGGATCGGCACCTTCACAGAGCGGCGGCAACATCTCCTCACCAGCCAGCGCAGAAGTCCACTGAAGCAATGAAACATGGCGAGATCCAGCCGAAAAAGGCGATGCAAACTGCGACGGACTCGGCGTCGCAAGGGAAACTGGAGAAAGGGAAATGGAGAAAATGAGGAAGGGCTGTTAGTGGACAGTGAAGTCATAAAACCAATAGTGCATCAATATCAATATCTGTCAAAAGTTGTGAGATTTAGAGTACATTGCCAAGTGAAAAGCTGTGGAAACCAAATTATCAAATCAGATCTTTGCGCCTTCCCAATTGATGCAAGGGAGATCCCCTGCCTTTGAGCCAAAAATCGGGCAACAGCCAAATATCTGCAAGTCCTCAATTCTGGGCCTGGTTCGCGAAATCTGACGCCTAAGCCCTTCACTAATTGGAAGGACCAGTAACCACTGGAAGAATCTAGCTTGGAAGTCTATCTCTTCAAGGTGAATCAATGGTGAATCAGTGTAATTACTCATTTCCTGCTGTTCCATCTTCCTCGAAGCAAGTGCTGAACAGCGTCGCCTGCATCTGCCCTCGGAAAACCGTCCAGCCCGGCTAAGGTGAAAAAAAAGCTCTCCTCCTGGACCTTGGATCGATGCATCGAGCAGCGAGGCTGCTCGATTGAGTGTCAGGGCATGTCAGGGCATGTCAGGGCATGTCAGGGCATTGCGGAAATCCAAGGCTACAACAGTATTCCAGGACAAAGTACAGCCTCAGGTGATGCAATCACTCAGCCCTCAGCTACAGTCATGGCACAAATCTCTGCAAAGCTGAGCTGATGACTTCTTCGGAGTTTGAAATGCATAGTGGAGCGTCACGATAAAAGGGTGGGAGACCGCCTGATGATTAGCATGACAACCGGGTCAAATGGCGATTGTTTGTGCATCATCTGAATCGTTTGTAGTCCACATCGATCATGAAGCTCATGACTCAAGCGGCACAAACCTCCAAGACATTTCTCTCGGTCTTCGTGTGCTCAACTTGGTTTCGCTTTATCACATTCTCCTGCATGGCTGCTTGGAGACTGTGGATCTTTCGACAGAAGGGTCCAAAGAATCAATTCAACCATCCTAAGGAAAATAAGCCTCTGCACAAGTCTGCACAGCTCGCAGCTCGGCTACTCGGCTACTCCTTCCGGAGCATTTTCATTGCATAGACTTGATCCTCTCCCTCGGTCTTGTGCCGCACAAGCATCACCTTTAGAGGCCAAGGTCTCTCCGGTTAAAGGTCATCAAACTTGTAGCCACTGCATTGAAAGTCTCAGCAGTTTGCCTTCCAAATTCAAAGAAAGCATGCAGCATGGCTTTCCGCACCTTTCCATAGGATCCCTTCCCGATAACCTGCGAAGCAAAGGGGTACCCTGTTGCTCGATCCAGGATCTTCAAGGAGCCCAGGCCTTCATCAAAATAAAATCATCCAGGCTTGGAGGCATCGCCTGCCGGGTCAATCCGTGCACCAACATCTGGGATTAAAATGATTAAAAACCATTAAAAACCAACAATTAACAAAAACCCCAGATGACTGACATCTTTGGGTTGGGCCCATGGAAACCCATGGAAACCCATGATTTCAACATCTGAGGCTTCGACCTTTCACTTTGGGCGCGCGCCCGAGGGAGCAAAAAAAAAGAAAAATTATCAGCTGAACCAAAAATGCGATTGTCAGGATGGCATTCTGCGCTTGACAATCGTCCACCTTCATGAAGCATGCAAAATGCCGCATTTGCTAACTACAAAGCAACATTCTAGGCTCAGTTTGCACAGCTGTTTTCAGCAAACGCTGAAAGGGGATCATTAAGCCTACCTGAAGCCATATGGCTTGCAGAGTTTATGGTACAGGTTGGTTCAAAAAACTACTTTTAAAACGTTGTCTCCGTCCTGGGTTGAAGGCTGCCACTGCAGCTCACTTCCGAACGCGCAAAGCCCTGCTCAGTAAGAGACCTTGCAAAACTATAGGCCGCAGCCAGATCTTGCGCTACAAGCAACAAAAACGGTCATGAATTCAGACGCACGTGTTCCAGCTGGTGATTCTTGCATGTATACATGGAGTTTGTTTTGAGTGTCTGATGCTTAGCATAGAAGATATCTGTAACCTCAGTGCGGGTTTCTCGTATATAGTGCTGGCCCTGAGCTGGAGGCCATACGAACCCCGAAGGGTTTCTAAAGCCTAGACACAGCCAGCGGATCCATTGGCAGCTGGTTCTCTGCATCGGAATCATCAATAAACACGTAGAATTGATCTCGGGTGGATGCAATCTAAACTTATATAGAACCACGGTATTGCTTCTTCTCAACCAACTCGTGTTGAATTGTTTGACAAACATCACCCAAAATCATCTGAAATAATGTAAACTGAAAAGGATGGCCCCAATTCAGATGCCATAAAATTGGGGCAAACCCAATTTTCACACCAAGCGACCAAAAAAAAAATCTAGGTCTGAAAATGAGTCAAAAATTAAAAACATGGAGCATCATCATTTTCAATTTTCCCCATGCAACTTGCCATCATAAATTGAACAATTATCTGCAAATGATCCAATTTGATCATCATCTTTATCATCACTAAATGGCTATTTGGATCTATTTGGTAGGTATCAGGGGTTGCGAATCGGGGATTGTCTGCCCGATTATAATCCAGTAATTGATGTTGATGTTTGTTGTTCCAGTAATGACTTCACAAAGACGACAGCTTCCGCATGGCGTTCCTTTTCCCTGTTGCTGCAGTGGG